>Ga0190284_1000036_pt1 | contig 117137 bp, 94 predicted proteins | sample 48691812_MG_FD_161668 | JGI IMG/M metagenome (GOLD analysis project Ga0190284, IMG submission 161668) | Hydrothermal vent microbial mat bacterial communities from Southern Trench, Guaymas Basin, Mexico - 4869-18-1-2_MG | ecosystem: Environmental > Aquatic > Marine > Hydrothermal vents >... | reverse complement strand
CGGTCTGGCCGGCGACGAGCGGATCGGGGCTGACGGCCAGGTTGAAGCCGCCAGGGCCGGTCTCGATGATCAGTTCCGGCGGAGGGCCGGTGGGGCTGCCGTAGGCACCGAAGAAGTAGACGTAGCTGTAGTAGGACACGTCGTTCGTGAAGCCGATGCAGATCTGATTGTCGGCCAGATCGGTCGACCAATCGTGAGCCGCAACGTTGAGCTCGAAGTCGTAGGAGGTGATGTAGGTGGTGAAGGGGATATTGTCGGCCAGCAGGGTGTCGAGCGAGAGCGAGCCGCCAGTCACGCTGGTGCGGGTCCAGCCGTCGTCGGCGCTGTAATACACGTCGACGACCGGGTTGCTGGAGGGCGAACCGAAGGCGTTCTCGAGGTAGCAACGCAGGGTCATCTTGGTGATCGTTTCGGTATCGGGGATCTGGGTCACGTCGAAGAGCAGAAAGCCGTTGACGTTGCGGCCGTTCCAGTAGGCACGGTGACGGTTGTCCTGCCAGGTGCTCGACGAATCAATGCTGACGCTCTCGAAGGGGGTGATCGTGTAGTTACCTTCGGAGAAGCTGACGGTTCCGCTCTCACCGCTGCCGCTGTTGGCTGCGGCGCCTTCAATCGTGCCATCGACCGCCAAAGCCGCGGGCAAAGCGACGAGGCTGACGAAGAGGGACATCAAGACGAACTTCTTCATTGCAAACTCCTTATGCTTTCTTAGAACTGGAAAGTAAAGGGAAACGCCCTCGCGGGCAGAAACAGCACAAAGGGACTATATCTGTGTTCAACAAGAATCAGATTCGGTTGAAACATGAGTGAGGGGGGGCGATCCAAAACCGAATCGATCGAGTCAATCCCAGTTAAATAGCCGGTTAAAAGTATAAACTAAAATTAATTTGAAGTTTCTTCAGAGTCTTTTCGATCCTTCTCTAGCTTTTTCATTTAAGACCGATATCTTGAGGGATGCAAGTGGAAAATAAGGATATCTACGGGCCAGAATCCTTTTCAGTAGAAATATAGGATCGTTTTTGATACATATGTCGAATCCGATGAGAAAATTAAACTCCTCTAGCTGCTGACGGTTGGCGGTAAGCTAGCCGCTGCACGCGGCCAACTGACTGAAGTCCGCCGGCCGACAGAGTCATGGACCGATCGCCCGTGGTCGCTCAACGGGCTGTCGCAAGCTCTTTAAAAGAGGTCGAACCGTGCGTAAAACGACAAAAACGATCGTCTCGGTGATTGGGGCTCTCAATCTGGGTCTGGCCTTCGGCGCCACATGGACCGTTCCCACAGACTATCCCACGATCCAGGCCGCCATCGTAGCCTCAGTGAGTGGGGATACGATCGTCGTCAAGCCGGGCGCCTACAAGGAGAACCTCAACTATCTCGGCAAGGCCATTACGATCACCAGCGAGCGCGGTCCCCGCGTCACCACCATCGATGGCGCGCAACAGGGGAGTGTGGTGACCTTCAAAAGGGGCGAGACGGCCGAAGCCGTACTGAACGGCTTCACCATCGAAAACGGCGTCGGCGTCGACGACGGGGGGGGCGTCCTGTGCAGAAACGCCTCGCCGACGATTACCAACAACATCATCACTGCCAACACGGTGAGCAGCGTCTGGGGGGCCGGCGGTGGCATCGGCCTGATCACCTCCAATGCGTTCATCGCGGGCAACACGATCCACGGCAACACCACGATGTACTGCGGCGGCGGGATCAACTGCGGCTATACCTCGGCGCCCACAATCGCCGACAACACCATCTATGACAACTCCTCCGGCTGGGGCGGCGGCATCAGCAGCCGCGACTCGACCCCGCTGATCACGGGTAACAGGATCTCCGGCAACATGGCCACCGCTGGATGCGGGCTCAACTTCTGGAGCTCCGCGGGCACCACCTCGGGCAACCTGATCACGCAGAACCCGGCCGACCACCAGGGCGGCGGCATCCTCTGCGGGGAGGCCTCCGACCCGATCATCGTCAACAACATCATCGCCGGTAACACGGCCGGCTGGGGGGGCGGGGGCATCAACTGTGAAATGGGCTCCAATCCGCAGATCGTCAACAATTCGATCTCAGGCAACAACGGCAACCCCGGCGGCGGGCTCTGCTGCTCCGATTCGGCCCCCGTTGTGGTGAACACGATCCTCTGGGACAACCTTCCCGACGAGATTGCGCTCACCAGCACCAGCACCCCCACGGTCTCCTTCTGCGACGTCGAGGGTGGCTGGACCGGCACGGGCAACATCGACGCCGATCCCCTCTTCTTCCACGCTTACGTCTACGACCTGCACCTGACCTTCGGCTCTCCCTGCCGGGATGCAGGCGCCAATCAGGCACCCGGCCTGCCGGTCACCGACTTCGAGGGAGATCCGCGCTCGGTGCCGGGCATCACCGACATCGGGGCCGACGAGTTCCACACCCACCTCTATCACGTGGGTGACGTCACGCCTGGCGGCACCATCGACATTCGGGTCGTGGGGCAGCCCGGGGCCAACCCGGTGCGGCTGCTGCTCGCCGCCGGCACCCAGGATCCGCCGCAGTCCACGCCCTGGGGCGACCTCTACCTCAACCAGCCGTTCGTTTCCTTCGGCATCGGCGCGATCCCGGCCTTCGGCATCCTCGCGGTACCCATGACGGTGCCGGCCTCGTGGGCGCCAGGGAGCCAACACCCCGCTCAGGCGCTCAACGGACCGATTGCACCGGGCTCGAAGCTCACCAATCTGATGCTGCTGACGGTGGAATGAGGAACGTTTCGCAATCGAGGGAAGGAGACGCGGAGGGGCTCTAGGGCTTTCCGTGCGGTTAATCCACAGCTACTGCCGGCCCACCTCTTTGACCCACTCCTCGTGGAGCCCTACGAGGCGCGCCACCTCGTCGGGATGCTCGGCGCGCAGATTTTTGGTCTCCGTCACATCGGCGTCCATGTCGCTCAGGAAGAGCGTGTCCACCTCGGAAACATCCTTTTCGCGAACCAGCTTCCAGCGGCCCGCGCGTACGGCCCACTTTTTGCCGAACATCCAGTGCATCACGTCATGGGGCGACAGTGTCTGCGCGCCGGCGATCACGTCTTTGATGCTTCGGCCGTCGATCCGGTGCGACGGTGCCGGCAGGCCGCAGTACTCCAGGACGGTGGGATAGAGGTCGATGCTGGCGCAGAGCTGACCACGCGATCGGCCCTCGGGAACTACACCCGGCCAGGAGGCGATGCAGGGCACGCGGATACCCCCTTCCCACAGCGTGAACTTGTGACCCCGGTAGGGACCGGCACTGCCTCCGCCGCCGAAGGCGCGCTCCTCTTCGGAGTGACCGTGGTCGCTCAGGAAAAGGATCAGCGTGTTCGCTCGCAGACCCAGCTCGTCGAGCCGGGCAACGATGCGGCCGATCTTGTCGTCCAGTGAGGAGACGAAGGCGGCGTAGCGCTTGCGCCGAGGATCCTGAATATGATCATAGAGCCCCACGAATCGTGGTTCCGGCTGCAAGGGGTAGTGGGGGGTGTTGAAGGGCAGGTAGAGGAAGAAGGGACTATCGCGGTTCTCCTCGATGAAGCGCAGGGCCTCGCGGATTACGATATCGGGAAAGTAGACGCCGTCCTCGAAGTGCTCCTCGTCGTTCTTCCACAGGTCGTGCCGGTTCGGACCCTGCCAGAAGAAGTAGTGGGAATAGTTGTCGATGCAGCCTCCCTTGTGCCCCAGGAACTCGTCGAATCCCTGGGCCTTGGGGCTCAGGGCGAGGGCTTCTCCCAGGTGCCACTTGCCGAAGAGCGCCGTGCGGTAGCCTGCTCGGCGCAAGGTCTCGGCCATGGTCACCTGTTCGGCGGGCAGGCCGCGGCTTCCGTAGGCGTTGGTGGCCAACTGGGCGCGCTGGGGGTAGCGGCCGGTGAGCAGCGCCGCGCGCGACGGCGAGCATACGGGGGCGCCCACGTAGAACTGGTCGAAGCGCACACCCCGTGATGCCAGCCGGTCCAGGTTCGGCGTGTGCAGGTCCTCGGCGCCGTAGCAGTTCACATCGACGCTGCCCTGGTCGTCGGTAAGGATCAGCACGACGTTGGGGCCGTGTGCGGCCTCCTGACGGTCACCTGGCCCGCAGCCGGGGGCGTCGAGCAGGGATGCGCCCGCACCGGCCAACGCCATCTTCATGAAGTCCCGGCGCGATACGTTTGTGTCACTCGCCACGATTCCACCCCTCTGCTAGATTTACTCTTCGGCGCTTACTTTTTGTCATTCAGAATGACCGACCGAAATGATCGGCACGTCGTTCATCGGTCTTTCCCATATTACCGGCCGTCAATGCCGGTCGATCACACTATACGGCCGTCAGACCATGGGAGCAAGGGCCGCCGAAGCGCGGTCGCGCTCCTCGCGCCGGGATAGGCCTTGGATCCCTGTCACTACAGCCCACTTCACCCTCCTCGGATCGTCGAGTGCCGCCACGTTGATCGTGGCGCTCTCCTGCTCGGCATGCTACGATCGTGCCATGCCTAGCGAAAAACAGTCGATACTCGAGCAACTCGTCTCCGAGAGCGAGCCCTCCGACGCGGTGGCGGCCTACTACGCCCTCTGGCACGCAGGTACCGTGATCCACACCGAGCGCCGTGGCGGCGAAGCCGGCCTGGCCCTCGAAGCGATCAGTCCGTTCGGTCCGCTGGCCATTCTTCGTTCGACCCACCCGGCCCTGGTGCCCGCGCTCCTGCGTACGCTCCCCGAAGACCGCCTCTACCTCATGGCGCCGCGGTCGCTGTCGAAACCGATTCAGCGGGCGGCGACCATTGAGGAGGCCGCGTATAACGCCGTCTTTCACCGGAACACACAACCTTCTCCCGTCCCGACGGTGAAGGACGCGGAGATCCTCGACCGCATAGACGACGTGGCCGCCCTCGTGGACGAAGCCGTGGTCGCGCGCTGCTGGACGCTCTGGAGCTCGCCCCGGTTTGCCGAGGTGGCTGTCGAAACGCAACTAGATTTTCGCGGGCGCGGACTTGGGCGCGCCGTCGTCTGGGCGATGGTGTCGCGGCTGCTCGCCGGCGGGATCACTCCGCTCTACATCGTCGCCATCGACAACCCTCCCTCGCTGCGCCTCGCCGAGAGCCTCGGCATGACGCGCAGTCGGGAGGACGAGTTCGCCGGCTACGTGGATCTACGCAGGAAGAATCACTGATTCGGAGATCCCGGCCTCTAGCTTCCCACGGTCAGAGGCCGAAAAACCGCTCACATTGCAGAATTTCAACAAACCCCTAATCTGATCAAAACATCAAAGTATTTACATCTGCCGCCTATTGACGCGTGTGATCGAACCGATAATCCATCGGCGCCCGCATTCCGGGTTCCGAAACAAACGAATCAAAGATAGAGAATCGACATGACGACATTCTCGGCAGCGCTCCTCCTGTTCCTGATCATGGATCCCTTCGGCAATATTCCCCTGATCATCGCCGCCCTCAAGAACGTCGAGAAGTCGCGCCACCTTCGGATCATCATACGCGAGCTGATCATCGCCCTGGGAATCCTGGTGCTCTTCCTCTTCGCCGGACAGTACATTTTGAGTGTTTTCCAGATCTCGGAGGAGGCGCTGAGCGCAGCGGGTGGCACGGTTCTCTTTCTGATCGCCGTGAAGATGATTTTTCCCAAAGCCAACGGTTCGGCCGCCGAAGAGATCATCGGCGAGCCGTTCATCGTTCCCCTGGCGGTCCCCTATGTGGCGGGTCCCTCGGCTCTGGCCTCGGTGCTCTTGATCATGAACCGTGAACCGGATCGCTGGCCAGAGTGGCTCACCGCCCTGTTCCTCGCCTGGTTCACCTCGGGGTTGATCATGTGCCTGTCACCGCTGCTGGCGCGCTACCTGGGTAAAAAGGTGCTCATTGCCATCGAGCGTCTCATGGGCATGCTGCTCGTGGCCATCGCCATCCAGATGCTCATGACCGGCATCGCCCAGTTCATCGCATCGGTGTGATCGGTTATCCACCTCTCTTCACCCTGCCGGGGCCGTGCCGTACCGCTGCAGGACTCGAAATTTCCACATTTTCCCTGCAACTGCACCTGCTCGGAGTATGATATCTCGAAAGCGCTCTTTTCGCGCTACCAACGTGATTTTGCTCGTAATCACGCCGTTCAATTACATTCAAAATCCGGCTTTATCGTCATGAACCAGATCAATCGTGAATTCGCCTCCCTCTTGACCGATTGGCAGGGCGTGGCCGTCCTGGACCACCCGTCCCCAGAGTCCCATCGCCTGGCCGGCGAGCTGCTGCAAGGCGCCGAATCGCTGCTGGAGCAGGAAGCCGGGGGGAGTGTCGAGCCGGTGCTCTGGCACCGTTACCTCGACCTCACCCGCGAGTCGCTCTTCCTGCAGAGCCTGTCCGATGATTCCCGGCGCCTCAGGTGGGCTGAGTCGACTTTTCGAGCCGTCGACTTCTCAGGCTACACGCTCGAGACGATGCTCGAGCAGCGTCTTGCCCGCCACCCCCGGCGTATCCTCTTCCGCGGTCGCGGCGACGAACCGGGGCAGAGCTGGAGCTACGAGTGGGTGGCGCGCCAGATCCGCCGGATCGCCGCCGTTTTCCTGGCAGCGCGGCCCGCTCCTGATGCGCCGCGTGTGGCGATTGTGTCCGAAAACAGCCTCGAGGGCGCTTGCTGCGATCTTGCCTGTCTGGTTTATGACGTTTTCGTCACGCCGTTGAGCTCCTTCTTCAACGCCGAGATCCTGGTAACGATCTTCGAGCTGCTCGGCATCAACATTGTGGTCACTGACGTTGCGGGGCTCGGTGCACAACTGGATACCGTGCAGGAAGGCATGAGTCAGGAGATCGAGGTCTTTGTGCTCGGAGGTGGAGATTGCCTGTTCCGTGACGACGGCATGACTCTGGCCGAGCGGTGCGCCACTATCGGAGAGGATCAGATCAAGCACCTGCTTGCCTCACGGCCGCGCCGTCCTTTGCACGCCGTGGCGACCACGATGTTCACCTCAGGCAGTACGGGCGTGCCGAAGGGGGTGGATTTTACGATTTACAACCTGGTCACGAAGCGCTTCGCGCGCGCGGCCGCGTTGCCCGCCGTCGGCCGCGACGAGACTTTGCTCTGCTATCTCCCCCTCTATCACACTTTCGGGCGGTACCTGGAGATGATGGGGATGCTGTTTTGGGGCGGGACCTATGTCTTTCTGGGTAATCCATCGGCGGAGACCCTCATCGCGAGCCTGACGGAAGAGCGCCCCACCGGGCTGATCGGGATCCCCCGGCGCTGGGAACAGATTCACGACCGCTGCCTCGATTCGATGAGCCTGGTGGGGGATGCCGCACACCAGCACCGTACCGTCTGTGAACTGCTGGGTGGGCGGCTGCGGTGGGGGCTCTCCGCGGCGGGTTATCTCGATCCCAAGGTTTTCAGGTTTTTTCAGCGTCATGGCGTCGCTCTCTGCAGCGGTTTTGGCATGACCGAGGCCACCGGAGGGATTACCATGACCCCGCCGGGCGCATACGAGGAAAATTCGGTGGGCATACCTCTGCCAGGGGTTCGCACCCGCCTGAGCGAGGTGGGTGAGCTCCAGATCAGCGGGCCCTATATCGCCCGCTACCGCGAGCAATGCGAGCACAGCGGCGATGCCGACGAAGCCCACGGAGCCGACAAGGACGCCGCGCAAGGCATGGGCTTACCGGACAGCGACTGGCTCGCCACGGGCGACATCTTCGCTATCCGGCCGAGCGGCCACCTGGAAATCGTGGATCGTATCAAGGACATCTACAAGAACAGCAAGGGACAGACCATTGCGCCGCGTCAAATAGAGCAGAAGTTCGTGGATGTGCCGGGTTTCAAGCGGACCTTCGTCGTAGGCGACCACCGCGATGACAACGTGCTGCTCATCGTGCCCGACAGGGACGATTTGGTTCTCTCGGCCGCACCGACTGAAGAGGCCGTACAAGAGTATTTTCTCCGGATTATCGCCGCAGCCAACGCCGATCTGGCGCCCTATGAACGGGTGGTCGGATTCGAGCTGCTCAATCGCGATTTCGAGCTGGAGCGCGGCGAGCTCACGCCGAAGGGGTCTTTCCACCGCCGGGTGGTGGAGCAGAACTTCGAAGACGTCATTGCCAGGCTCTACGAGCGCGATTTCGTGCAGATCGAGCTGCAGCGATTGCAGGTCCGGATACCACGCTGGTTCTACCGCGATCTGGGGATCCTGGAGACCCAGATCGTGGCCGCCGATGGGGGCTTGCTGAACACGGCCTCACAATCGGTGCTCGCCATCGTGCGCGACAGCGATCCGGCCAAGGTACGCATCGGTGACCTCGTCTATCTTCACGAGGGGGATTTGATCGATCTGGGGCTTTTTGCGCGCCAGCCCAAGCTCTGGATGGGGAATCCCGAGCTGATGACCTTCTTCCCCTGCAAGGAAGGCTGGGATCTGCCGCTGACTGGGACGAGCCCTCAAGTCTTCCTGCAAAGGACCACGACCGCAGGCTGGAAGATTCCCCGTGAACGACAGTGCCGGTGGAAGACGGTCATCCGCGACGAGACCCTCGCAGAGGTCAACGGCCTCTGCGTGACAGCGCTCTTCGCGCCGCTCGACGAAGTCTTGCCGGCGGTGCGGGAGTTGGCGGTGATCCTCAGCCGGGCCGGACTCAGGATCGGCAACGTGATCCGGCGCCGTCTGGAGGCTCTGGCATGGCATCCCGAGCTCGAGGCACGCTGCCAAGCTTATCAGGTGCTCCTGCTCGACGAGCCTGTGCCCAATTATAGCCGGCTGCTGCCTTCCTTTGTCGACTCGGGTCAACCCTTCCTCAACGAGGCCTGCATTGAATCGATCACGAAATCCGACCTCGGTAAGCGGCGGCTGGCGGCGCTGCGCAAGCGCCTGCACGGTTATCGCGCACAGCTCGACTGGCCCGCCTCAAAGGACGTGCGCGAGCGCTTCGTCGAGATCTTCCGCCTGCTGACTAATTTCGTGCGCGTCCATCCGGGGTACTACTCCTCGGTGCGGGCCGAATTCGTCTGCTGGATCCTCCACGACACCGATACGGAGCTGGCGGAGAGCGCCAGCGAGCATCTGTTCGCCTTGGAGAGTTCGTTCGAGTCGTCCTTGGACGCGAGCACTCTGGAGAGTCGCGAGGAGGATTGGGAGGGCAAGCTCGTCTTTCAGGATAGCATCCCCGGCATCGAGGTGCGCCATCTCGAGAAGATCCTGAAAGGGACCACCTTTCTGAGAGAATCGGTGATGCTCGTCTTCCCACAGGCTTCGTTCGAGATCGGCCGGGTGCCGGCGGGTGGGATCTGGATCTCCAAGATTCTGTCCTCGAGGCGACAGCGGCTCTATCGGTTGAGCATCAACACCTCGATCGGCGAGCATTACGATCTTTTACTGATCGTGCGGCGCGACATGGACCATGCCTGGGTGAAGAACACCAACTTATGGATGATCGTCCTCCACGGCTACCCTCATGGCATGGCGGTGACGCCGCGCTTCGGCTGCTGCCGCCCCGCGCTCGGTGCGCTCTCCCTGGCCTACGTGAACGGTGTAACATTGTGGAACAAGATTCAGGAGATTGCCGATCGCGGAGGATCGCGGGAAGAAGCGGTAGAGCCCGATCTGTGGCGCCGGCATTATGTACGATCCATGGCGGCTTTCTTCATGGGCTGGCGCGCCAGCGGTCGCCGGATCGTTCCCGGCGCCGTCGATCCGCGCAACGTGGTGTTACCGCAGCGGGACTTCCGTCGCTGCGGCACGATTCTTTCCCTCGATGCCTGGCGACCCTACGAGGGACCGCTGTCCCTGGTGGACGCCATGATCCTCAACTTCTATCGCCAGGTGGCACACCACTATCCCTGGTGCCGGTCGAAGATCAAAATGGAGTGGATCTTCGATGCATGCCTGGATGCTTTGGGGAACGAGGAAGGGCGAGGCTTCTTGGAGGAGCTCGCGAGGACAACCCGTGAGACGGAATACACCCAGGAAACGGGAGGTGAGGAGGAGGATCTTCGCGCCGCGCTGCAGCGCTATCTGGAGGCCTTGAGCCGGGACTATCACGAGCCGATGCCTCTGCGGCGTGCGATCCAGCGCTTTTCCGAGTGGCAGGTTTTCAATCCTCGGGCTACTGCCAGGGCGCGGGAACAGTTCGTGTTCGAACTCAACAGGCTCTACCGCCTCGACCGGTACGAGTCTCTGGCGCGCTATCATCTCTATCGCCGAACGTACTTTTCGCAAGCCGAGCGCGGAGTTCAACTGGCCTTCGATACCTTGCTGCAGGCCATGTTCCGTCAGCCCCGCAAGCATCCTACTCATTTCGTCGAGCTCGCCGATCTGCAAGCGCTCTTGACCGAGTCCGAAGACCGCAGCGTGTTGAGCCGCCTCGTCTATCCCCATGCGCCGGTGGAGACGCCCCTGGAGTTGGTAGCCATCGGCCGGCGCGAACGGCATGTGGTGGTGCGAACCCATATCTCCAATGCACGCAAGGAGACATTCACCGTGCGTGAGCCTGTGGAGCCAGCCGAGATCGGCAGGCTCTATCGGCTGTTTCGCGAGGAGGGCATGCCTCTCGACGTATCGGCCAGGGACCGTCATTTCGTGGCGATCGACAATCAGGACCGGATCATCGGCGGGATCTGTTTCAGGTTCGAAGAGGATCCGGTGGTGCACCTCGAGGGGGTCGTCGTGTACACCCCGCTCCAGCGGTGGGGGATTCGCGGCGCCATGGTGGAAGACTTCTGTCAGCGCATGAGCGATCAGAAAGTGGCGGTGATCAAGACCCATTTCTCGTCGCGCACACTCTTTCTGTCCCACGGCTTTCACGTCGATCACCGATGGGGAGGTCTGGTGCGGTTTTTGAAGGCCCGAGGGCAGGACGGATTCACCTTCGTCGAGGAAGCGGATGCTGCAGAGGAATAGCTCTCTCGATGATTTTTGTGAGCAAGCCCCAGGTGGCTGGCTGTCGAAATATTCGCCGCGGGCCCTTTTTGCATCTCACCGGAACAATCAAAATCGAATTTCGTGCAGGAATTCTTCTCATCAGCTCGTTCTCCCTCATGTGAACACTCATCAGTGCTGATCCATAACCGCGATGAAAGGAGTGGAGTGATGAAAAAGATTCTGGTGTTTCTGATGGTTCTCGGCCTGGCCACGTCGGCCTCTGCGGCCATGTCCGTGGATTACTGGACGGCTTCTCTGGACGATTCGTCCGTCTGCAAGGATTGCAGCGGCTGCAAAGACGGTCAGGGCTGCAAAGATTGCAAAGACTGTAAAAACTGCAAACAGTGCAAGGATTGTTGCGGAGATTGCAAAGACTGCAAGGATTGCAGAGTTTGCAAGGACACCTGCGGCGACTGTAAAGACTGCAAGGGCTGCAAAAGCGAGAAGGGCTGCAAGAATTGTTTAAAGAGCAGTCAGGCTGAAAAGGCCAGGAATACCTACGCCTGGATGGTCGATTACGTATTGGAATCTGGAGGCGTTTTCAACAAACTGGATCTCAGCAAGCAGCAGAAAACCGAGCTGAGAGGCCTGATGAGCTCTAACAGCAAGAATGTCATGGGCTGTGCGATGAAGACGTACAAGGACTGTGGCGAGTGTCCGATCACCGCGCTCCAGTCAAAAAAATACAAGAACTGCGCAGCCTCCAGCCTGTGCGTCTCCAGCGAAGTGGTCTTGATGGTCGACAAGCCGCTCCGCCAGAAGATCAAGGCGATTCTGACCAAGCAGCAGTTCAGAAAATACGAAAACGCCGTCACCATCTTGAACGACTATACCGGAAACGCCCGGAAGCTGATGAAGACCGGCGAGGCGGGCTGGAAGAAGCTTTCCGAGCTCTATTCGACCTATCGCAAACAGCTCGACGAAACACTGCCGGCACCGGCCGAGAAGACCGCCAAGGTCGCCTCTTGATTTCTGTTGGAAACGTTGCATGAGCCGTTTGTTGTCAGGGAGAGAGAGGATGCGTGAAGGTCCTTTTTCTCCCTGGTTCTCAGCACACGAGGGACGATCGTATCATAACGATATGGAAGACCGGCGAGTGACCTCACTACCGATCCAGCGCCTGACCGAGTTCGAGGGCATCTTCCGCGAGCATCATGGGGCTATTTTCGGGTTTTTGCGCCGTTTTCTTGCCTATGACGAGGATGTCGAGGACTGTGTACAGGAGACTTTCTTGCGGTTCTGGGAATCCTGGACGCAGTACCGGGAGTTGGGACAGGTGAAGGCCTATTTGCTCAAGATCGCACGCAATCTCGCCATCGACCATCATCGCCTGCACCAGCCCGCCCGGGAACGTACCACGCCGCTCGATGAGAGCGAGAACGAGCTCGAGGAGCGGGGGCAATCAGCGCGATCCCTGGAGCGGCATGAGCTCGTCGAGCTGGTTCGAAACAAGGTGCGGCAGCTTCCTCTACCCCAGAGGGAAACATTCATTCTGTTCCGTTATCATGGAATGAGCTATCAGGAGATCGCGGAGATTCAGGGCGTCAGCGTGAAGACGGTGGGTAGCCGGCTGTACCGCGCCATGAAGCGGCTCGGGCAGCAACTCAATGGACACTCGGTGTTGGAGCAGGAGGGAGCTAAATGACGGGTTGCGAAGCATACAGACAGCGACTCCTCTTGTCCCTCCGCGGTGATCTCGACGCCGCTGAGCAGGAGTTGCTTTCGCAGCACTTGACCGGCTGTTCGGCCTGCCGCGCGGACCTGGCGGAGCTCCACAACGTATATGCGCTGACCGGAGTAGTGGACGAGGAGAGTTGTCTCGACACCGACCAACTCCTCTCGAACACGATGCGAGCCATCGTCAACGGAGGTGATGCAGCGCGCGCTGCCCGTCCGAGCCGTCTGCACCGCGCAGGCGAGTGGCTGGTCATCGCGGCGTCGCTGGCGCTGCTGCTGTTCGGCGCCGTCTTTACAGTACGACAAGTCATGAATGCCGATCTGCGGTCCAACGGGTTGATCGCTCTCGAGAAACCCGATTTCGAGCTGCCCGAGATCTCGCTGCGGAAGATCGATTTCGCTGTCCATGCCGAGGAGGACCGGAAGATCCACTGGGTCGACGATTTCGAAACCGCCCGATCGCTGGCGAAGTATTCCTCCGCGCCGATCCTCTACCAGGTCTACGATGAACGCTGCCCGATCGCCAAACGGGTGGAAGGTGAGTGCTTCAACGACAACCAGATCGTCAGCGCTTCCCGCGACTACATCTGCATCAGGAGAACCCACGGGCAGCATGCACTCGCCACGCAGCCCGACATCTCTCCGGCTTTTTACGTCATCGATCCCGACGGCGACGTAGTGAAGCTGTTCGGCGGTGATATCGACACCGATCAGCTCCTCGAGGAGCTCGCGAACGCCGCGCAACTGACCGGTTGTGTCCGCTTGCGCGAGTTCGAGAAGAACCGCGAAACCCTCGAAGAGGCCCTGGATGCCTACCGCCGGCGGTCGTTCTGCGGCGTGCAGGAGAAGCTCGACTGCTTCGCCTGTGCGTGCAAAGGGTGCTGCATGAAAACCTCTGGAATCTCCGAGGAGTACGAGCGCATCGACGCAGCCATGCAATCGTACATCGACGCTAAGCACACCTTTGCAAGGGACCTAGTCGGCAACGGAGAGATCGAGCGGGCCAGAGCTTTCTACCGCACGATTCTCGAGGAATTCAAAGGGCTCTCCGTGGAGGCCGCCCTGCGCGCCGAGCTGGAGGAACTGACCGGCGGCAGCGAATAGATGCCTTCGGTGATGATCATCTCACGTGCCTTGCCAGCCGAGCGCCTGCACGATCTCGCTACGCCGTTCATTAAGAGCCCGGGATAGCTCGCCAAAGACATATACCGACCCGTCCACGCGATTTCATAACCTCGGTTTCACTTCGAGCAAAACATGTTCAACCACAGCGACGCTCTGATCCTTTACTCAATGTTGCGTCATCTGAGACCGCAAAAGATCATCGAGGTAGGATCCGGTTTCTCCTCTGCGTTGATGCTCGACGTCACTGATATTTTTTTTGATCGTTGCATGCAATTCACGCTCGTCGAGCCATACACTGAAAGACTGACTCAGCTTTTGAGAAGCGGGGATCAAAAAAATATCGAGTTAATCGAGGATATTGTGCAAAAGGTTCCCGTTTCTACCTTTCAAAAGCTCGACGCGGGAGATGTTCTCTTTATCGATTCATCCCATGTCTCGAAAGTAGGGAGCGATGTAAGTTATATTGAATTCGAAGTATTGCCTGCTTCCGAACCTGGAGTCGTCATCCACTTTCACGACATCTTTCGGCCTTTCGAATATCCGATGCAGTGGATAATCGACGGAAAGGCATGGACCGAAGCCTACCTGATCAGGGCATTTCTGCAGTACAACCGTCAATTCGAGATCATGCTGTTCAATAACTACGTGGCCCGAGCCTTTGAAGCGTTTCTCACGGAGCGGATGCCGATTTTCATGAAGAAGCCGGGAGGCTCGCTCTGGTTGCGCAAATTAGGAACCGGTCGATCGGTCGATGAGGCTGCCGGCGATCAACGTCCCGTCGCTTCCGGCAGCCAGAGATAGTAGAAGCCGGGCGTGAGACTGCCCCACATGCGGTCGATCCCGAGATCGACCAGTGGTGGGATGCTCGGCTGCCAGGCGGCGGTTGCCCGGTTGTAGTAGTTGTCGTCGGACACCGGTGTGCGGCGGTAGACGACGATCCGCGCGTCGGTTGAGAGGTTGGCCCGCACAATCGCCTCGTCGATCGCCTCCCGCAGCCCGCCGGTTTTGTCGACCAGCTTGAGGCTCAGCGCCTTGCGGCCGGTGAAAACCCGGCCGTCGGCGAGCGCCGCCACCTCGTCGCGTGGCAGGTTGCGACCGCGGCTGACGATGTCCACGAAGCTCGCGAAGTAGTCGTCGATCATTTCTTGGAAGAGATTCTGTTCGCTCTTGGTGGGATTGCGGAAGGGCGAGCCCATGTCCTTATGGCTTCCCGACTTGGTCACCTCCACCTCGACGCCGATCTTGTCCATGAGCCCCGAGAGGTTGGGCCGCATGAAGATCACTCCGATCGAGCCGGTCACGCTGGTGGGGTGGGCCACAATGCTGTCGGCGGCACAGGCGATGTAGTAGCCGCCGGAGGCTGCCACATCCATCATCGAGGCCACCACTGTGGCGCCGGTGCGTTGCTTGAACTTACGGATCTCGTTGTAGATCACGTCGCTCGACGTGACCGTGCCGCCAGGGCTGTCGATCTGGAGCACCAAAGCTCTGAGCGTCGGATCGAGCGACGCCTTGTCGAGATGCGAGACGATCTCCTGGACCAGGCTGGGCTTGGAGACGACGAGTCCAGACTCGGGTTCGTCGTTGATGAAACCGGTCACGGGTACGATCAGGATCTTGTCCTCACCGCTGCCCTGGAGGGTGACCTCCTGGAGTGGTGCGTTGAAGTCGGAGAAGAGCCGCATATTGAAATCGGCCAACACGCAGCCTGGAACGAGCACCAGCAGGCTCGAAATCACGACGAGAGCAGCCTTGTTCATGGTCTATCCTTTCCTGCGCCTCGCTCGCAGGCGAGGCGTTGTCTATTGCACGACCACCGTTTTGATGTTCACGAACTCTTTGATACCGTAATGTGATAGCTCGCGCCCGTAGCCGGACTGCTTCACACCGCCGAAAGGCAGGCGTGGATCGGATTTTACCATATCGTTGACGAAGACGGCCCCCGATTCGATCTGGGCGGCGATCTCCTCGGCCTTTTCGCGGTCCTCGGTCCAGACGCTGGCGCCGAGGCCGTAGGCCGAGCTGTTGGCCAGCTCCACGGCGTGGTCAACGTTGTCGGCATCGATGACCGCCGCCACGGGACCGAAGATCTCCTCGTCGAAGGCCGGCATGCCCGGTCGCACCCCGCTCAGGATCGTGGGAGCGTAGAAAGCGCCCTCTTGCGCGAGCCGCCGGCCGCCGACTTGCACCTCGGCGCCCTCGCGTATCGATTTCTGGACCTGGTCATCCAGCTCGCGCAGCAGGTCGTCCCGCGCCATGGGCCCTACGTCGGTCCCCTCATCGAGGGGATCTCCCACCGTCATCTCCTGAAAGGCGGCCACAAAACGCTGGAGAAAAGCGTCGCGCACACTGCACTCCACAATGAACCGCTTGGCTGCGATACAGCTCTGACCGCAGTTCAGCAGCCGGGCGCTCGCCCCGATCGTCGCGGCCCGATCCAGGTCGGCGTCGGCCAGCACAATGAACGGATCGCTCCCGCCAAGCTCCATGACGCTCTTCTTCAGGACCTTGCCGGCCCTCTCAGCCACCTGGCTTCCTGCCAGCTCGCTGCCGGTCAGGGTAACCGCCCTGACCACCGGGTTCGCGATGATCTCGGCCACCGGAGCCGACGGGACGAGCAGGGTGCGAAAGAGGTTGTCGGGAAAGCCGGCGTCTCGAAAGATCCCCTCGATCTCGAGCGCACAGCGCATGACGTTGGAGGCGTGCTTGAGGAGGCCCGCGTTGCCCGCCATCAGGGCTGGGGCGGCGAATCGGAAAACCTGCCAGAAAGGAAAGTTCCAGGGCATCACCGCCAGCACCGGACCGATCGGATCGAAGCGCACGTAGGATTTTAGATAGCCGGCCTCGATCGTCTCCTGACTCAGGATCGCCGCGGTTTCCTGGGCGTAATGCTCGCAGACCCAGGCGCACTTCTTGACTTCGGCGCGGGCTTCCTTGATCGCCTTGCCCATCTCGAGGGTGATCGTCCGGGCGAGGTGGTCGCAACGGTCCTCGAGGATCTCGGCGGCTCGGTGCATTAGCGCCGATCGCTCGGCAAGAGAGACCTTCCGCCAGGAGAGGAACGCCGTCTCCACCGACTCCAGAATCTCACCAATCTGTTCGAAAGCGTGCTCTTCGAACGACTCGATGACCAGTCCCGTGGCGGGATTGACTGATTGGAGCGCCATTTTTATCTCCTTTAGGTTTTCCGTGCGTGTCGGAGCCGGGCTGTCATGCGTGGTGACAATCCCGCCCCCTGCGAGGTACAACCAGCTCACCGACGGGACCGCCCTCCGCGGGGGGGCGGGGGGCGGCCTGCGAGTGAATGGATCACCGGTCAGCGCGTGGGCAGCAACCGATCGCCGGACTTTCTGCTCGGCAGCCGGCTGGGAGCCTGGATCGCCTTGCGTGCCTCCGGCGTCAGGACGAATCCACCCTGGGGCTGAATCAGATTGCGCACGGCCTCGAGATCGACAGCCAGGAGGGATTTGCTGATCTCGTTCAGCTCGTCGAAGGGAGCGGTAAAGTGCAGCACCGTGCTGACGTGCTCCAGCCTGTGGCCGGGAGCGAGCTCCTTCACCGTAGACAGGGTTTCCAGCTCGTAGAAGCATTCCGGCACGTCAGCGTCAACCCCCTCCGGGCCGTTGTTATAGCTGTTGACCACATCACCCTTGTAGGGCTCCTTCTGGATCTCCCAGGAGTTGTTGGCGTAGAACGTGGCGCGCTCCGGAAGGTTGAAGAGCATGACAGTCAAGATGTTGCGCCTGAAGTCCATGCTGCCGATGGCGTTGCGGGTGTTGCTTTGAGACAGACCGATCTTGGTGCGGCGGCGGCCATCGCAATGAAAGAGGGCGCATCCCAGATTCGGCTCGACCATGAGTCTCTCGGGGGGGACCGCGCCGAAGTAATCGGCCTTGACGTAGGGTTCCTGGCCGCCTTCGGCGGCGCTCTTGAAGGGGAAAAGCACCCATGTGTCGGGATTGGCATCGAACTGGCTGAGGATCCAGAGCGAGACGAGCCCGTCTTGCATGGTCATCTTGCTGAATCCTCGGTTGATGAGCTCGTTGGTGGTCTCATACCCCACGAAACGGGAGCGATGGGAGAGCGCGATGGCGTGCGTGTTGAGCAGGTCCACGCGGTTGATGAGCCGAATGGAACGTAACACGCGGAACCTGAACGGGGTGCCCTGATAGTTGTTCAGCCGCATGTCCCGGCCCAGGGAGATGAGATGCGAGTTCTTGAACAAAACCTCGAAGGGCTCGCTGTTGAATGTGGTCGGAGTCATCCAGTGATCCAGATCGAAGGGATCGCCCGGCTTGAAGAAGAGCCCGAACTGCCCGGCTTCGGGGGAGAGCCAGAGCCGCTCCGCGCCGCCATAGTTGATGAAAGCCGGATTGATTTCCCGCCCGGTGACCACGGGGGCATTGACCCAGCCGAGGCGCGGGGCTTCTTCGCCCGTCCACCCGGCCATCATCACCCGTCCGGCGTAGTCCGGTGCCACCACGAGACGGCCTTCTCCGCTGCTGGTCGTGAGGAGCACGGCGTTGGTGTAATTCTCGAGGAGCGTCAAGGTTCCATCGAAGGTGTGCAGGGACAACGACTCCTCCGGTGCCGATGAGGGCGACATGAGGGTGCAAGCCGGACAGACCACCAGCAGGATGGCAGCACCGGCGAGAACAAGAAGGAACAGACTGGCTTGATCAAACATTGAAACTCTCCTCGACTTGTGTACAAACAGGGGCTCCTTGGCCCGAATAGGTGGTGTTAAATCGATATTTTTTCAGAGCGAGGGGGCCCGGTCAACTGAAACACAACCCCGGTCCGGGTCTCACGGAAAGAACGGTTCCACCAGAATCATCATCGTTCCGCCGCAGACATCGCCGTCGCGCAGGCCTACGTCGTCGGTGAGCGTCACCTCGACGAGCTCGACGCGCTTCGAACGCAGCAGCGCCGCCAGGCAGGCTGATTTAGCCTTGCTCTCCACGCATCCCCCGCCGACGGTTCCGAACATTTGGCCGTCGGCCAAGACAGCCATCTTGGCACCTACCTTTTGAGGCGTGGAACCGCGGGTTTCGACCACCGTGGCCAGTGCCGCGGCCGTACCACCGTCGAGCAGGGATTTGACGCGGTGAAAGAGCTCTTGATCTTCCATCGTATTTCCTCTCGTATCACCCTCCTGATTCTGTGCTCGAGCCCTGTCGTGCGCTCCGCCTCCTGGCCAGGGAGAGGTCCGAAGATCCGAGCCGGCGCACGGCAACCAGCTCGGCCACGATGCTCACGGCGATCTCTGCCGGGCTTTGGGCTCCGATGTCGAGCCCGATGGGGGAGTGTATTTTCGCAAGCTTCTCGGCGGCGATGCCCTGCTCCGCCAACAGGTCGAATACCGCTCGCACGCGTCGCCGGCTGCCGATCATCCCGATGTAGGCAGTGTCCTCATCGATGACCCTCTCCAGACACTCCCGGTCGTAGGCGTGTCCCCTGGTGATGATCACCACGTACGTGGAGGCGTCGAGAACGAGCTGATCGAAGGCGTCTCTGAAGGGGGCCGTCACCGTTCGGTAGGCCTGCGGAAACCGCGCCGCCGTAGAGAACTCCGGCCGATCGTCGATGATGGTGACCCTGAATCCGGTCCGAGCGGCCATGCCGGTGAGCGGTACGGCGATATGCCCGCCACCGGCGATGACGAGGCTCTCAGGCATGGTGAGCGAATCGAAGAAGAATCCGGTCGTCGCCTCCGCCTCGTTGCCGGGAGCGGTGAAGATGCGATGGCACGCCTGGCGGTTGGAGATCGCCTGGCGGCCTCCTTCCGCGATGAAAGCCGCCAGATGCGGGGTTACCTGCTTGCCGTGCAGGCTGCCGCTGGGGAGCACGATCCAGGTGTCGCCCACGGTCACCGCCGCATCAGGCGGAGCGTAGGTAATCTTGACCAGCGCGAAGGGTTTTCCCTCGTGGGTCGCGTCATCGATTTTTTGCAACAAAACCCGTTTGTCGTGCATTGATTCGAGCCAATAAGAGACAAGATCCGTCTGCAGACGCCGATCCGCATCGACGGTAAACCAGGCCCACCGGAGCGACCGCGCTGTCTGGAAAGCTCTATGAAATCATATCTCATTCGTCAAGTCAGGCGCCTTTTGGTCCAGCTCGTGGAAAAGAGGTGAAAGCGCTTCGTGGTGGGCGGATTGGAATGGCAAAGGGCTCACTAAAAAACTTTTTTAGTGAGCCCTGGAATGCGCGTTCATCGATTAACGGAGCGGTATCAGTAAACCTGAACCGACACGGTGTCGCTGTAGGTGCCCTCATAGGTGTTGTTGAGAGCATCCACGGTGAAGGTGAATTCCCACCAGCCTGCGGGGATCTGGCTCTGGAAGATCACGAAATCATTCAACGTCATGAGCGCACCGTTGTACGCTCGAAGAGCGGTCGAGGAAACCGTCCAGTTGGAAGGACGCTGGAACCAGTACGTCGTGGCGCCGAAGTTGAAATCGGCAGAGATCCACCAATCATAGGCCACCCCGGTCTCGTTGCCCGGATCGAGAGAGATCGTGAGGGCGGAGAGCTGGGAGGAGGGGATCGGCGCCGGGGCGTCCTCGCCGTTGATTTTGATGTCCGGTGTCACGATCCCGCCCTGAGCCAGGAGGATCGATTCATAGACATTGATCCGGCCGTGGCCGTAGTTAGAACTGCTGCCGATGTCATCGCAGCCGCTGAACAGAAACTGCTCCACGTCGTCGGGCGACGAGGAGGGGGTCGTGCCCCAGATGAGGGCGCAGAGCCCGTTGGTCAGAGGCGCCGAGAAGCTCGTGCCGTCCACAGAGGTGTAACCGCCGTAGCGCCGGGTGGTGTAGACATCCACGCCGGGGGCCATGACATCGATCGCCTGGCCGTAGTTGGAGAAGCTGGCCCGGCTATCGGACTGTGTGGTAGCGCCGGCGATGATCACGTCGGCGTGGTCGAACCAGCTCAGGTTCTGGCCGGAATTGCCCGCCGCCCAGATGAGGAGACCTCCGTTCGACTTGACGTCGGCACCCGCCGTCTGCACCGTGGAGCCCTCGACGCCCGAGTAGGAAACGCTCACCGTCTGGGCGCCGTTCTGGGCCGCCCAGCGAGCGCCGTGGGTCAGATCGGTGAGGTAGGCCGAACCGCTCGAGCTGTTGGTGGTGCGGATCGGCATGAGCGAGACGGTCCAGTTGACGCCGGCAACCCCTTTGCTGTTGTTGCCGATGGCGCCGATGCAGCCGCACACCGCGGTGCCGTGGCCGTTCACGTCGCTCACCTGGCCTCCTTGGGCCTCGGTCAGGCGGTCTTGGGAGTTGTAGCCCGGTACCAGGTGGGCGCTCAGGTCTTCGTGGCCCTTGTCCACCCCGGTATCGACGAAGGCCGCGGTGCGGTTGAGGCTGCCGGTGGAGATGTCCCAGGCCTTGGGAGATTCGATTTTGGGATGGTGCCATTGCTGGTTGTACGAGGGATCGTTGGGTGTGGTGTCGATGGGGTAGCAGATCCAATCCGGTTCAACATATTCGTAGTCGCCGGTGGCCATGAGCAGGGCGGCGAAGGAATTCTCGTCGAATCCAGCCGGGACCGCAACAATGTGCTCGTCCACGTCGGACTCGTAGCGGATGCGTAGATCGTCGAGGCGCATGCTGGCACCCTCGCGGATCGCCACGATCCTGCTGGCCGTCAAGCCCTTCACGGCGAGATCCGCGGCCTGGTGAGGTCTCACGATCATACGTCCCGAGAACTCGTTTACGCCAGGCCGCTCCCGAAAGGACTGACCATCGGCGGCGCCGGCCGGGGAGATCATTACGGCGAGGAGCAGGAGTACGGTCAGGGAACAAAATAGCTTCATCAAAACCTCCATCGAGAAGGAAAAAACGGTCCAGGGAGACGACCTCATTCACAAAGATCCGTCCGGTCCGCGCCGGCGCGAGCTGCGAGGAGCTTGTCGTCACCCACCAAGAGTAGCTCAGGCTTATCGGGACAGGACACAAAGCGACCTGCCATACTTCAATGATAGCCCAATTTCGGCGGGATGTGACATTGTTCCCCGGGATATCCCGTTTTGTGGTACCTCCTTACGTGTTTATCCGTTGCGTGGCACTACGTGGCGAATAAAGGGACGACGAGGCGCTGATAATCCAGATTGAGGGTGTCATGCGTGCAGGATGGGGCCGTAGACAGCGTCGTCACGGGACTCTCGATGTCTTTCCGGTATCCATGGCCTCTTTCGAGCTCGGATATTCGTGGCCGTCGAGGATCGATTGTCGCCCTGCCTGAAAGGTCGCAGCAGCCCTCTTCGGCTCTAGCTTATCCTAAAAGGAGCTTCCTATTTTCTGGTTTTTTGTGCATAAAGAATGCAACGTTGCGGAGGTCGACGATTACTACCCCAACCCTGAGCCCTTGATGTGTTGTTGAAAGCGACCAGGACATGGGTGTCGACGAATACGACTCCCTATGAATGACGGCCGAGGAATACTTACGTAACACCTCGGCTGGATTCTGCATCTGCCCTCCCACCTGCAAACAGGGGTCGACTGCACCTGCGGAACGGCGCGGCTGATCCAGCGGATTCGAATTTAGGATCCGACCGTCGCGGACAGGCAGGACCGCAGTGGCCCGGCTGATCCGCTCCGTCGAGCCCCATGCAAATTGCTGGGTTTGAGTCATGTACGAACGTAATTCCAGATACAAGACGATCGAAGATCCTTCTCTCGACCGTGAATCCGATCACCTGCAGAGGGGGCAGCAGAACGATCCGTCCCCTGCTCAGTCCCCTGCCACGGATGCGCGCGAGCTGAAGGCTGTTCACCGTGCCAGTCAACGCCTGCAATACTTGATGGATCCGGCGGAACTGGCTCAGGAGCTGATCTGCGTGCTGGAAGAGACTCTGGGATACGACTTCGGTGCGGTTCTGGTAGTCGACAGGAATTCGAACGATCTGGTGCCCTTCGCCCTCAGCGATCAGGGGTACGGTGACACATTCATCGAGATCGACAAGCAGTACGTAACGTCGTGCGGGGTCCGCGTGGGCAAGGGGATTACCGGCTGGGTAGCGCAGCACGGTGAGAGTGTACTGGTCGGGGACGTCCGCCACGACCCCAGATACCACGGCATCCGATCCGACATCCGATCCGAGCTTTGCGTACCCATGCGCGCCAGAGGATCGATTATCGGCGTTGTCAACGTCGAAACCCGGAAACAGAACGCCTACACCGATTCGGATCGCCAGGTTCTGGAAGCGATCGCCGCCCAGATGGCGGTGGCCATCACCAATGCACAGCTCTACGAACAGACCCAGCAGACACAGAAGATGGAGATTCTCGGCCAATTGACCGGTGGCATCATCCACGACATGAACGGTTTTCTGACGGTGATCAACGGCATCTGTGAAACGATCCTGCCCAAGCTCGGTGAGAACCATACCCTGTTCGGGGACATCGATCAGATCAGACATGCCGGCGCCCAGGGAGAGGCGCTCACCAGACAGTTGCTGGCGTATTGCCGCAAGCAGGACATCACATTCGAGGTTCTGAATCTCAACCATGTAATCGGTCAGATGGAGGTGATGCTGCAGCGTCTGGTGGGCAGGCGCGTCACGATATCCACAAACTACGGCCGTGATCTGCGTGGTGTCAAGTCGAACGCCGGGCAGATCGAGCAGATCATCCTGAACCTGGTATTGAACGCTCAACAGGCGATGCCCGGCAGGGGGCGTATCTCGATCGCCACCTGCAACACAGCGGCAGGCGAGATCGATTCGCGGCATGTCTCTCCTGAAAGGCCCGAATCCTACGTGCTGCTATCCGTCACCGACACAGGTCCGGGCATGGACAGCGAACTGCAGTCGAAGATCTTTACCCCCTTCTTCACGACGAAAGAGCGCGGGACCGGGCTGGGTCTCTCAACGGTCGAGCGCATCGTCGAGGAGAGCGGAGGGTTCATCGAGGTTGATAGCGAGATCGAGCGCGGGACGACGTTCAAGATCTATCTGCCGGGTCAGGCTGACTGAGAGCGAGGCGGAGCAGCCGTCCTGGCACAAGCGCCGAATTCTCCGGGGAACTAAAATTCACATGCAGAGGCAGATTGATGAACAAGGGGTCGGGGTTCGGAGAATATAAGACGTACTCAAACAGCCCATCCCTCAGCTTGGGACACAGCATTGCCGCACCCGTTGGCAACAGCAGCGTCCTTAGCGGCTGCAGTGTCCCGCCTCGTGTTAGCAGCGGAAGCGAGCCGAAACAGCCCGCAGCGCCGACGTGGCCGTGACTCGGAATCGTTTGTTGCTGATCAGAGTCCGCTTTCCTGTGAGTTCATGGTTGCTTCCAGATCGCGCAGAGGCCGGTGATCGGGAAAGAGCTCTTGGCCTGCGAGCAGGAGCTCCTGGGCTTCAGGAAGCCGCCCTTCACTCACCAGCCGGCTGACGGTGGCCGCCAGTTTTGCGGGATCGGTCTTCAGCCGACCCTGGATCACGAACCGCGCCTCCACCTCGGCCCGGGAGGGCGTACGAAAGGTGAGGATCGAGCCGAAAACGATCCTGTCGCCAGGTACGTTCATCTGGGGTGTGAAACGGGCTTTGACGCGGCCGCGCAGGTGGTCGAGCGTGTCCAACAGGTTCTTGGCCTCGCCGTAGGAACCGCCTTCCGGGTGCTCGGTGATCAGGAAGAGCAGGTTGCCGAGAGCCTGAGTATGATTCGGATCGCATACCACAGCCTGGCGGGCGTAGCGCAGGCTCTGGGCGGTGTCCTCATCGAGCCAGGCTTTTACCGTGAGAACGCAGAGCTCTGCCGCATCGGCCCGCCCCTGCTCGGCAGCCGCCTTCAACCGGGACACGTCGTCAGGCACTCCCTCTACGTGCGCCAGCCGGATTTCGTTCGTGATCCAGACCCGTCGCACCCGCCGGGCTTCGTCGAGCAACCCCTGGCGCAGCAGGACGAAACGCAACGGTGTGTAGACCTCGATGTAGAGCGGACTCTGTTCGATGACCTCGCGCCACGAGCGGAGCGCCCGGCCTTTCTGTTTGGCACGGTGGTGCAGGATGCCCTCGAGGAAGAGGAGCTCCGCGTCTTGGGGCTCGAGCGCCAGGCCGCGGTCGATCTCTTCGCGGCAGTCTTTCAGGCGGCCGTCATCGAGCAACGCCCCGGCCAGCGCGAAGCAGGCTTTAGGATCGCGGGGATTGTCGCGAGCAAGGCTCCGGAAGTCGTCCAGCGTCAGGGTGTAGAGCAGATAGGTGTAACCGATGGTATCGGCCGGCTCGAAGGGCTGGAGCCAGCCGAGGATCTCCCGGGGGCGCAGGCAGTCGTGGAGCTCGTTGACGCCGATCAGGATCCTACCCGTCTGCGGCAGCGCTCCTGGTCGCGGTTCGATCGACTGCGCACCTCGTTGTTCGGCGGCGTAGGCCACGGCGGCGGCACGGTCCTGACCCCAATCGAGATCCGATCCGGCCCAGATCCGGAAGGCGTTGCGCGGGCCGCCGGCCGCCTCGTTCTGGTAGGCCAGGTAGTAGGGGTGCACGAGAATGGTTCCCGCCAGGAGCCACAGACAGAGGACACCCACTGCGGCGTGCTTCCACATCGCAAAGCGCCCCCCCTCGCGGAGACACGCTCCCGCTGCCACAGCGAAAAAGGGTACGGCCGGCAGGGCATAGCGGACACCGGCGTTGGACGTGTTGAGAAAGGTCAGGTAGAGACAGAAGAGCAGCGCCGGGCACAGCACGAAGAGCCAACTCGCCACGGCTTCCGATCGGCGTCGTATGAGCCCGGCGATCCCCAGCGCCAGGAGCAGTATGAAGGGCAGTGGCATCTTGGTCAGAAAACCGATCGGAAAGTAGTACCACACGCCGTGATAGTATTTTTGCCCCATGAGGAAGGAGGTAAAACCGGTTTCGGTGATTTGTTTCTGAAAGTCCAGGCCGAGCAGGTACGGCTCGGGCAGCGGGATGGGAACGCTTTTCAGGAGGGGAATCTCCGCGAGGGACTGGAAGAACCGGCTCTGAAACGGCAGCTCGCTCAAGGGCTGGAAGGCGCCGGTCATGCCGTAGGCCAGCAGCACAACGATGACTCCTACAGCCGCGGCGCTCAGCAGCGCCAGGAGCTGTCTGCCGCAGCGCACCATCCCGGCATCGGCCTCATCCCGGCGCAGGCGTGCGACGCCCCAGGCGAGGAGGAACACGACGATGGCGATGGGCACGATGAGGACTGTCGAGTATTTGGCCAGAAAGGCCAGTCCCAGCGCCAAACCGCAGATCAGCGTCCGCTGCGGTGTGGTTTTGGAATAGAGGCGCCACAAGGCGAAGAAGGCGGCGAAGAAGGTGAAGCATGCCGCCATATCGGTGGTGGCCAGCCGGGCGTGAGCCAGGACCAGCGGGCAGCCGGCGAACAGGACGGTCGAGACCAGGGCGCCCCGCCGTCCGAAGAGCTCGCGCGACCAGAGGTAGAGCAGCAGGGCCGTGATCGGGAAGAAGAGCAGGAGGTCCACGATGCGCGCCAGGTGAACGGCGGAGAGGAGATCCGCCTGGGGCGCCCATTTCAAGAGGTATCCGTTGAGCAGGAACATGAGCGGGGGGTGAAGGATCGTGTTCTCGAGCTCAAAGGTGAAGTGCGTGGCCACCTGGAGCGACGCGTGGATATAGTTGGGCTCGTCATAGGTCACTCCGGTATGGGAGAGACTGAGGATGCAGAGCACGACGCCGAGGACGATCGTGGAGATCGCTGCCAGCTCGAAGATCCAGGTGGTCCACTTCGTTTGTGATGCCGTCATCGAGGGCTTCCCCTTGCTTGCCGCTTGCGCAGATCGGAGCGGCGCCGGTGGATCAGTAGCCCAGCGCCTCGAGCTGCTCTTCGGTGGCCTGATCCACCTCGGCGGCGTTTAGCGTCAAGGGCTGCAGCGGAGGCGTCAAGCTGTTGCACCAGCTCTCCAGCGCCTCACGCAGGGATCGGGTCAGATCGGGGTTCTCAGCGGCGAGGTCGGTGGTCTCCCCGGGATCGCGCTGCAGATCGAAGAGCCCGCTGTCAGGATCGGCCGTATTGGTCGATTCGATGAGTTTGTACTGTTTCATGTAGATCGCCTTCAGGTTGCGATCGTAGCGCTGGCCGTCGCCGCCGGCTTTGAACTTTACGTTGCCCAGGTTCTTGTAGAGCTCGGCCACGGCCAGACCGCTCGAGCGGCCCAACGGCGGCACATCCATCGGGGCCTGCGGCTCGATGCGCAGCCCTTCGAGGATCGTGGGCATGATATGCACGAGCTGCACCCGTGCAGCAGGGTCGGCGGTCAGGCTAGCCCCCTTGGGCGGTTTGATGATCAGCGGAACCTGGAGGGTGCCCTCGAAGAGGGCGAAACCGTGACCTGACAATCCCTTCTCGAAGATATGCTCCCCGTGGTCGCCGGTCACGATGATCCACGTGTCGTCCCAAAGGCCCAGCCGCTCGAGCTCTTTGAACAGGATGCCGAGGTAGTGGTCCACGTAGTGGATCTCGCCGTCGTATTGAGTGATCCGGTAACGGCGCGCGAGCCGGTTGTCGCTTTTGGCGGCGCGCGCGAGGCCGGGTTCGCTGAAGGCGTGCTTGAATTTCCCCGGTGGGCTGTAGGGGAAGTGGGGGTCGAAATAGTTGAGGAACAGGAAGAAGGGACGCTCGGCGTTGTCGCGCAGGAAGGGGATCGCCAGGTTGGTCACCGTGTCGGCGGGGCGGCCGGCGTCCGACTCGACGTCGCAATCGTAAAAATCGAATCCCTGGCCCATGCCGAAGATACGCTTGAGCCACGGTCCGCCGCCTACGCCGCCGGTGGCGTAGCCGCTGCCCCGCAGCGTCTCTGCCAAGGTCACCGCGTCGGGCGAGAGTCCGTTGGCGCGATATTCCTTGGAGATCGGCGAGTCGTGCAGCGCCGTGTTGAGGGATAGCTTCGCGTTTTCATTGTAGTGCGCGCCGTGTGTCGTGGGATAGAGCCCGGTGAAGAGCGAGGCGTGGGAGGGCAGGGTCCACGAAGTCATGGCCAGGCAGTTCTCGAAGATGATCCCTTCCGCGCCGAGCGCCTCCAGGTTTGGGGTGGTTTTGAGTTCGTAGCCGTAGCAGGAGAGATGGTCGCGCCGCGTAGTGTCCAGCGTGATCAGGACCACGTTGGACTTGCGCGGGCCCTGGCCGCAGTGCAGCGCCGACAGCAGGAGAAGGCCGACGAGAAGCGACAGGGGACGCGAGACGGAGCGGAGTGCCGCTCCTGGGTGCTGGGCTCGTTGATTCATATTTTTCGCTTCGCTTCCAATAGCCGGTGCGATCCACGTTTTCAGCAGCCATCGAGAGGGATCTCGAACCGGGTCATCTTGGCAAAGGGTGCCTTTAAAATCAAGACCACCGGGGGGGACGGGATTCCCACCGACTCCGGGTGAGTTCGCGGGTACCCCAGTTTTTCCAGGATCTGACTCGAACATAGATCATGCGCTCCGAGCAATCGGCAGGCCCAATGACGCTAGATCGTATCGCGCCGCCCTCCCTCACCATCAGTGTTCGGATGCATCATTTCCATCGCCGATGACTGCCGTAGCTTCTTTGTCAGACCGAACATGCCGGTCGGGCTACGGTTGGCCGTGACGATCGAGTCAGGTAGATGAAAAGACCTGCTGAGGCAGCCCGTTTCTTAGCGTGGAACACTGCCTTGCCGCACCTGTCAGCAACAGTAGCGCCCTTCGCGGCTGTTGCGGCGGCAGTGTCCTCATCTCGTGTAAGCAGTGGCAGCGTGGTGAGCAGCTCGCAACGCTTACTTGGCCGTCACTCGGAACCGATCGTTCGTTTCCGTCGGAGTCCGCCGATCAGAAATACCCCAGTCGTTTCAGTTTCTCCTTCGACTCTTCGTCGGGAGTGAGCACCACGGCCTGGCCGGCGGGAATGCGATCGAGGAACCGCTGGAGGCGCTCCCGTGCCTGCTGCGCCTCGGCGGGGCGGCTGGGAGCCAGATTCTTCAGCTCGTCCGGATCGCTCTGCAGATCGTAGAGCTCGAGCATCTCCTCGATCCGGCCCGTCGAGGGATTGGTGCGCTGGCTGAGGATGAACTTCCGTTTTCCCTCGAGCAGCCCCACGCGGGTGACCCCGGTCTCGGCCTCCAGCTTGCCGTACAGGTCGGAAAAGGAAGTCGTCCCGACCAGTCCGACCTCTCCTTCGGGGCAAAAGTGCCCAAAACCCTGAATTCAGAGCGTATTTCCTTCTCAACGCGCGTGATGGTCTCGCGGTTGACCTGGCGCTGCTATTCGGACCTGGCTAACAGGCGGCTGGATGTCCTTCCGGCGGCGCACGGTCCCTTTTCGCGATGTGTTTGAGTATTTTTTCGATCACAACAGGATCCGTTATCACGGAGACCACCCTCATTTTTTCTCCGCATCGAGAGTACGTTAAGAGATCTTCCACGAGTTTGGCATCGAGATCAGGTATGTGATGATTCCTCTCTTGGCGATCGAAAAGGCCCTCACTCAAGATTCCATGAACATGGGGATTCCACTGCAGAAGGTTTCCTGCAGTGTGGATGGCAAGGATGGCGCTGCACGTCGCATCCGCTGCGGTGCCCCGAGGCAGTGCGTCCTTCATGGCCTGCTTGACGGCCTCAAAGGCACATCTCAAAATCAGCTTCAAAAGCCGCCTGTCGCGGAGCAAAATCCCGTGGATCGCTTTGGGGATTGAGAAGGTCCAGAAGCGCTTGTTGCTTCCGGCGCAGCATAGTGAGCAACCTTTTGCCTGCTTCCAGCCCGGGCCGGTGGTATGCAATCCGCTTTACACACCCTTATCTCATACGCCACGGCCATCCGTAGCCCGACCGTGAGGGAGGGGACGAGGTGCGATCAGACGTTGATTCGCATGCCAATTGCTCGCCCTGCCAGTAAATCCGCCGAGAGGGCAACTCGAGGGAACCTTCTGGCTGTGCCTTGAAAACGTGTTTTCTACACGGACAAGCTGATGTGTTCAAATTGTGGAGATGGAAAACTCGAGCTCATCGACATGATCGCCAAATCCCCTGTCTTCCCGGTCACCATCTTCCGGGTCACCATGTAGAGCCTTGGATTGCCTACCGACCCGTTCGAGTCGACTCAACGGTTCCGCTCATTTCTAATCGACTTGGTAATGAAGGTCGGGAGTCGGAAGACGTACCTCCGACCCCCCAGCCCTCGTTCTTCAACTGTCTACTACTGAACGAGGTCGAGTTGCGCGGCGTTGGTCACGAGGGAAAGAGAAATCGGGATCGGGGTCCCGACCACCGTCGCGTGGTGGAGGGTCATTCCCGCGTACGTGGCTCCGATGTTGCCGGCGAGCGTGAAAGTCGTGCGTTCCGATCCGTTCTTATCGAGCGTCCCGAACGAGTTCGACAACGGCGGTGAGTTCGGCGCATTCCGCGTGCGGAAGAAATACCTGTCGGGGTTCAAGGGAACCACGCTGCCGAGAAAGTTAACACCCGGGCTCGTGCCGCTCGAGCTCCCCGCGGTGAGGTAGACGAAGTTAGCGTTCTCTACACCGGCGAGGATCTGAAGCACCTGCCGCCCACCGACGGCGACCGAGATCTCGGGCCAGCTCGGCAGATCCCAATCGGCGGGGAGTGAGTTGGATCGAATATAGAGCGTCTCGAATGGATACGCACCCACGTCCGAGCGGCTGCCGTCCGGGTCGAACAGCGCTGGATCACCCGTATCGACGCAGGGCGATCCGGACGTGATATGGACGTCGAGCCCGGCACGGTCGACGAACAGAGGGTCGCCGTCGAAGTTACCGATGCCCGCGAAGCCGCCCTCGACATCCGAGTACGTGACGGTGCCGACGCTGCTGAGCTGCGGGCTCGTGTTCTCGCGCACGATCGTGTTTGTGATCGAGGCGCCGCCATAGATGCCTCCGCCGAGGATATTCGAACCCGTGAGCGAGTTGCCGATGACTGCGCAGTTCGTGATCGTGACGTCGGGGCCGGCGAAGATGCCACCACCGACGCCTGCAAACGCGCCGCCCGACGCCGAGTTATCGGCCACGACGCACCGGCGGATCGTCACTTTGGTCGACGTGCCGACGTGGATGCCGCCACCCTTGCTGTCGGCGAAGATGGCCCGGTTACCGATGAAGAGGCAGTCCTCGATCGTGGTCGGGCCGTTCAGGTAGAGACCGCCGCCGTCGGCGCTGGTCGCGGTGTTGCCGGCGACGACGCAGTACTTCATCTGTGGCGCGCCGTAAATGCCGCCGCCGTGAGTCAGGCTCGCGGTGTTGTTGCGGATGACGCACCGGCGGAGATTCGGGCTGCCCGAGATCCCGCCGCCGAACTTACCGACGTTGTTAAAAACGATGCAGTCCTCGATCGTCGGCGCGGCGCCGAATCCGACCCCGATTCCGTCGGCGCCGAACGATGCGACGCCGCCGGTTACGGAGAAACCTTGAAGCTTCGATGACGCGGTTTCGCCGGTCACGAATCGGACAACCGGCGCGAGTCCGCCGCCGTCGATCGTTGTGTTAGACGCGCCACCCAGTCCGATCACGGAGATCGCCTTCCCCATGAAGTCGATTTGTTCGATGTACGTGCCGGCCGCCACGAGAACGCGGTCGCCGTTCACCGCTGAATCGATCGCGGCTTGGATGCTGCCGGCCGGTGTGACGAAAATGTCGTTCGCAGCTGCTGGAGCGATGATGAGTGCGGTGGCGAACAGGGTCGAAATCAGTGTGTGACGGAACATAGTGACTCTCCTAAAATCGGGGGATTACTTGTCTATACTATGAAGCCCACAATTCTTCGCACGGTGAGACGAATATTGCATGAGCAATCAATTGCTGATGTCTTCATTCTTTCTCTTTCTTGGGCCAAAATCTAACGGCTAAAGGCAATGGGCTGCGGGCGAAGCCCGCGCTATGTATGACCGAACTAACGGCGTGTAAACATCGAGGTGATCGCAAATATCGACATTGCTGAGTTCTTGGCTGTGAGGCAGTCTGAAAGGTATTCGCCTCATCGTCCTTCGTTGAGCGTTCAGAAAGATTTCCAATCAATTTTAAAATCTACATGAAAGCGGATGAGTTTGACGAAGAGACCATTCAGTGACAATTTTCGGTTCCTTCGAGCAGAAATATCGAAAGAAAAATCACATTAAAATCACGTCTTCAGGCTCAGTAAAAAGTTGTTTTTTATCAAATTCGGTGGAATGAGGATGTTTTATTTCTAATAGTCCCCCCGGACCGCCAGCTCAACTCGAAATTTATTTTCGATGAAAAAATGGTCGTTGAGGAGGCCGAGGTTGCCATGAAAGTACTCAATGGGGGTCTTGATAAGCCCTTCCTCGGGAAGCCCCCTCACCAGACGGCGTGATTTCCCCTCCAGGGACACGCACCTTCACAGCCGAAACATAAATACTTCACACTTCAGGTGACGGATGGATTCTAGAGCGATCTCCGTCGGAGTCCGCCGATCAGAAATACCCCAGCCGTTTCAGTTTCTCCTTCGACTCTTCGTCGGGAGTGAGCACCACGGCCTGGCCGGCGGGAATGCGATCGAGGAACCGCTGGAGGCGCTCCCGTGCCTGCTGCGCCTCGGCGGGGCGGCTGGGAGCCAGATTCTTCAGCTCGTCCGGATCGCTCTGCAGATCGTAGAGCTCGAGCATCTCCTCGATCCGGCCCGTCGAGGGATTGGTGCGCTGGCTGAGGATGAACTTCCGTTTTCCCTCGAGCAGCCCCACGCGGGTGACCCCGGTCTCGGCCTCCAGCTTGCCGTACAGGGTTTCGAAATAGCAGGGTGGCCCGCCTGCGATTCTTCCGGAATTGGTTCCCTCCCAGAGCGGCGTCAACGATTGGCCGCTCAAGCCGCTGATGAGGTCGTTCCCCGTCACCTCGAGGATGGTGGGCATGATGTCCACAGTCTCGCAGGTCTCGCTGAGGCGCGTTCCCGCCGGCAGGATCCCCGGCAGACGGGCCACGAAGGGGATGTGCAGGGCGGCGTCGCTCAGGTGAGCCTGATGAAAATAGCGGCCGAACTCACCCAGGCACTCGCCGTGATCGGCGGTCACCACGACCAGCGTCTCGTCGGCGAGGCCGGCGGCGTCCAACTCGGCAAGCAAACGACCCACCTGTTCGTCGACGAAAGCCACCTCTCCCGCGTAAGGGTGATCGAAAACCCCCCTCAACCTTTCCGGTGGCAGATAGTCGTGGTGCGGATCGAAGTAGTGCACCATCACGAAAAAGGGATCCTCACGATGTCGCTCGAGCCAAGCCAGGGCTTCTTCGGTGACCACGTCGGCGCGGTTCTCGAAACACTCGGTCTGATAACCCAGCCACTGTACGCCGCCGTCCGGGTTCTTTTGCAGCCCTTCCATGGGAAGGCTGGAGCGCATCTCATCCTCGTAGCTCTCAAACCCCTGATCGAGGCCGAAAGAGGAATCGAGGGGGAAACCGGCGATGAATGCCGCTGTCCGGTACCCCTCATCCTTGAAGCACTCAGCCATTGTGGTGGCCTCCTCCGGCAGGGCGAAGAGCCCGTTCACGCGAACGCCGTGCGATGGCGGGTAGGATCCCGTGAGAATCGTGCAGAAGGAGGGCAGGGTTTGGGGAACCTGGCAGATCATGCGCTCGACCAGCACCCCTTCCGCGGCCAGCCGGTCGATGTTCGGCGAGGTCGTCTCACGCCAGCCGTAACAGGAGAGCCGGTCGGCGCGTAGAGTATCGACCACGATGAGCAGCACGTTCGGCTCGGGCCTGCTGGAACCGAGCATCGAGAGCCCCGCAACGCCTGACGCTGCGATGAGAATCAAAATCAGGAGCAACCAGTAAGATCGTTGTGTGTTTAATATCATAATATCGACCCCGTTTTGGGTTGCGCCGTCCTGGACCGGCTGCAGAGCCGCGTCAGGACTCGTTTTCCGATCCGGAAGGGCAATCCGTGAGTGCAAGGCTGTCGCTTGCGCTCGTTGGACCGTGGCACCTTGTCATTGTTGCTGGAGTAATAATACACTTTGTCGGCAGCGACTTCATGGTTAGAAGTGATGTGGTGGGTCCTTCGATAGAGCCCGGACGGCTGCGATCCGCTGGCGAAGGGATTCCGTCGGCACGACCGTTGGGCGGCACGCCGTGGCCCCGAAGACGCACCGCGCGGCCCGCTGACGATGTCGGGTTCGCGATAGGGGTGGTCCGATGCGAACATGTGACGGCAACAAACGACTGTAAAAGGAGTCCAATTATGACTGGCTGCCCGGCTCGTCTCATAACGATGCTTTCGGCCGCGTTGTGCCTGCTCTGCGCCGTGGCCTTTCCCGTGTTCCTCTGTGCCCAGGAGGAAGATCCCTCCCGGGGCGTGAGTCACGACGCGGCGCAGGCCTTTCTCGCGGAGGCCCTGCCGAAGTATGAGCTGCCGTTCAAGAACGGCCTCGAGTCGTTCACCTGCGAGATGACTGTCGTGACCACCGGCGCAAACGGTGGTGGCGGTGGGGGCAGAGGCGGGCGCGGCGGGGCGGGGCGCAGGAGTGCGAGCACCTCGTTCACCTACGCGTGGCAGGCCCCCAACGACGTCAAAGTGACCTCGAGAAACATTCCCCGCCAATTCACCCGGCTCATCCAGGATCCGATCATCGGAATCTGGAAGGATCTGGTTGGCGCCGCGGTGTTTCCCGATCTCGAGGGTGGCAACCTGGCCATCGAGGGGCTCGACGAGGGGGTCGCGATTACCTGGGCTGTCGATGAGGAGACCGAGATTTGCGTGCTCTTCGATCCTGAGACCAAGATCGTGCTCCAGGAGGAAGTGACTCTGAAGGACCGGACGGCCGAGATCGTGCCCGCTTACGCTGTGGTCAACGGGCTTCTGAGGCTCGAAGGCAAGCGGGTGATCACGGGAGGCGGTGCCGACGAAGAACTGGAAGCCGACTATGAATACGGCGGCTTCCGCCACGTAGGCGACTTCGACCTGCCCTCGATGCTCACGGTCAATCTCGGCGCCAACGAGGTGGTCTTCAACATCGAGTACCAGAAGATCAACGGCAAAATTCCCGAAACGGCCGAGATGGACCCCGCCGTCGTCAAGCAGATGGTCAAGGAGTTCGAGAAAAAGTACTCCAAGATGAGCAAACCCGAAAAACTGGACGGCATGAAGGAACTGGCCGCCACGGGCCACAATCTGGCCGCCAAATCGATCATCAAGAAGGGTTTGAAAGACAAGGATCTCAGCGTTCGCGAGGAAGCCGCCAATCATCTCGGACACATGGGCTGCCGCAGCGTGGTCAAGACGATCGCCAACGAGCTCAAGAAGAATGACAAAAACATCAAGGTCTACGCCGCGCTGATCGCAGCTCTGGGAAACATCGGTGATCCGAAAGCGGTTCCCTACCTGGCCTCCGACTTATGGAACCAGAAGGAACCGACCCTCCGCCGCCAGATGGCCCGCGCGAAGATCGATGCCCTCGGCGATATCCGTTCGAAGAAGTCGGTGGAAGCCCTGATCGATCTCATGTACAAGGGGGGGCAGGGTGCCATGCGGTCGCTCATGGGGCCGATTTCGCAGTCGTTGCAGAGGCTCACCGGGCAGGATTTCGGCAGTGACCGGGATGGCTGGAAGACTTGGTGGAAAAAGAACAAGTCCAAGTTCAAGCTGGAAGAAGACCGTTGAGCTCGTTACGCGTCTCAACCTGTGCGATCGGTGCGCTGAGGCCCTTGCGAGGGCGGGATATCGGAGTGCTGCTCCTGATCTTCCTGGCAGGCTGCTCCTGGCCGTCAGGCGGTGTCATCCTCTCCATGGCCGACGCCGACGACCACGATGCGACCTGGACGATCGAAAGAGCTCATGAGCTAGCAGGTAGCGGTCGTGTCGGTGAAGCCTACTCCTTGCTGTGCAGCTTCGAGGGCCGGTCCGAGAACCAGGCCCGCTGTCTCGAGGCGGCAGGCGTCATGGCGCGCGATCTCGGCCAGCCATCTCTGGCCGCCTCCTATCTAAAGCAGGCTGTCTGTCTGCAGCCCGAGAATCCCCGGCTGCTGTTGATCCTGGGCGAGACCCTCCTCGACGCTGGTATGGAGCGGAAGGCCGAGACGGCGTTGCGTGAATGTCTCGGCATCGACTGGAACCGGGAGCACGCCAAGATCCTGCTGGCGGAGATCGCCCTGTGCTGTGGCACGACCGAACAGGCCGCGGCGATTCTCGAAACCGTCGCAACTGGATACGTCTGGGACGCACATGCCCTCTTGTTGAGCGGCACGATCCACCAGCGTTCGGGAGAACCGAAACTGGCTCTCGAATGCTTCGATCGGGCCGCATCTGCCGATTCCTCGCTCTGCCTACCCCATTTCAACAAGGGCTGCGTGCTGGAAGACCTGGGGAATCGCGCTGCCGCCGAGGAGGCCTACCGGCAAGCCCTCCTGCGGTCCTCGCACGACGTGCCGGCGCTCTTCAACCTGGGACGCCTCCTGGTGGCGTCGGGGCGGCATGATCAGGGCCGGGTGTTGATCGACAAGGCCTGTTCCCTCGAGCAGGATTCGACGCGCAGGCGCTCTATCGAGCAGGCCCGCCGCCGCTTGCTGGAGTGAGCTGCTCACCACGATACTGCCACTGGCACGAGATGAGACACGCTCGCTGCTCACCAAGCTGTCACCGCAAAAAACGAAACGGGACACATCCGCAAGGATGTGTCCCGCGCTAAATAATCGCCCTCGGGTGGATAAGCCGGACTACGGTTCGATGACGATCTCCACCGGGTTGGACTGGAAATCGTAGGGATTGAGAGTGGTGTAGGCGAAGGTCAGGACCGTCCCCGGCGGAACCGCGGAGGGTATCGGGCCTTTGGTATCGAAGGTGGCCAGAGCGCGGCCGCTACTATCGAGATTGCCCTGGAAGTTCTGAAACATCGGGCTGTTCAGCTTGCTCTTGATGAAGGCGAACACGAAATCTTGATTCAGGGGCAGGATTCCGCCACCAGGGAGCGACGTGCCGGGCGAGCTGCCGGCGGCGGAGCCGAGCATGGCGTAGCTGCGCTGGGCATAGCCGCTGCCCGCATCCAGCTCGAATCCTGCCGTGCCGCCGATGGCGGCGGAAATCGTATAGGTATCAACGATCAAATCACCGCCCCAGATGCTGTAGACGTAGCTCGGGTTGTCCACGAAGGGATTGCGGTTCTGCTGGATGTTGTTGTAGATGAAATCGTTTCGGGTTCGTTCCTTGTCATCGACGGGATCGGCCTCGTGCCACTCGAGAAGCGTGGAGAGCTTACCCATGAAGCGCGAACCGGCCAAGATTAACGAGGTGTTGTCGGTGAGCTCCAAGTCGGGTTCGCTGGTCAAATCCCCGGAGTAGCGCACGTCGAGGTAGAACATGACGCGGGCGATGTCCCCCCGCTCCTCGGGGCGGGGTTGCCAAGAGTCGGCGTCGTAGCGGCAATCGGGAGCCTCGGGATGAAAGCTGGTTCCGCCCATGTCGTAGTATTTATTGCCGCGCGAGCTGTTGACGTTGGCGTCGCAGGCGAAGAGGTGGAAAACGTCGGCCTCGGCCGGACCGATTTCCGAGCCGTAGCTCTTGGGCCAGGAGTGCTCGCGGTTCCAGTCCGGCCAGATATCGATCTGCACCGAGTAACCGGAATAGATGAGGATGACGTTGCTCGAGTTCTGGGGATCCCTATCGAGGTCTTCCAGGGCATCCTGCGTGTCATACTGGCTGGAGCTGCTGAAAGGGATTTCATTGTGATCGTCGATTACATCGTGCAAAGCATCTCGAAGGGCGTTGCCGGTCTTGCCGTTGGCGCCTCCGTAATAACCGGGAGGGGCCTGCGACGCGGCTAGCGGCACGAAAATTACGAGGGCCGTGGTCACGAAGAATATGGTTCGGATTCGAGAATGGATCCGTTCCTTCAGATCGAAGAACGACATCATACTATTTCCTTCCTTCTTCACGGGCTCTGGATTTGGACAGGCTTCAAGACCTGGTATTTAAAGGGATCTGCAGGCGCGATGGAAGGAAAAAGGCGGGCGGGAGACAGCATTTGCCTGGCGGGTACACCAGTTTTTCCGGACGACGATTGTTTCCGTGCAGAGGCAGTATGACGAACAAGGATTTGGGATTCAGGAAAAACTAGACCTACTCAGAAAGCCCATTACTTAGCGTGGAACACTGCATTGCCGCACCGGTTAGCAGCAGCAGCGTCCTTTGCGGCTGTGCGGCGGCAGTGTCCTTATCTCGGGTTAGCAGCGGCAGTGTGGTGAGCAGCCGCAGCGCCGACTTGGCCTTGACTCGGAACCGATCGTTTGTGGCTCTTGCCGCACCGGATAGCAGCCATAGCGTGGTGAGCAGCGTACGCTTTCAGGGCGAGATCTTTTTTTTGTTCGGGAATCCGCCGAAGTTATCGAAGCCCATCGGTTTCCACGGGACGCTCGATATCCTCGACGAATCGTCCCCATCCGGCGAGGCGGCGCTGCGAAAGTGCTCGAGCGCCTGCGTGCAGTCGCGCTCGACTCCCCGGCCGTGGAAGTAGATGAGCCCCAGATTGCGATGTGCTCTGGGATAACCGGCTTCGGCGGCCGCGTTGAACCAGTAGAGTGCGTCGTCCGAGCTTTCGGCTCCGCCTTCGCCTTCGAGGAGCATGATCCCCAAGTGGAGCTGGGCTCTGGAATCTCCTTGCTGGGCTGCGCGATGGAGCCACGCCCTGGCTGTGACGTCGTTCCGCAGCACACCGTAACCGTAGCGATACATCAAGCCCAGCCGGCGCTGCGCCGCGGGATCTCTATCCTCCGAACGCGCGCGGACCGCCGCCGCCTCGGCCCGAGCGCTTTTCTCCAGCGCCTCGATCCGTTGCTCGGCTCGGTCATCGCCTCCTTCGGCGGCCATGCGGTACCACTTGAGCGCCTCAGGCGCCGAGGGTTCGACGAGCGCGCCCTCTTCGAGGAGCCGGCCGAGCTCGTATTGAGCGGTCGCATCGCCCTGCGTCACTGCGCGCTGGTAGGCATCGAGGGCGGCGTGATGGTTGTCGGATTCGGACCAATTCTCGAGGCTCGCGAAGTCCAGACCGAGCTGCGCCTCGAAGAGATCGTGGGTTTCACCGTAGAGATACCAGTCGACGGCTGTGACGTAAGTACTTTCCACTTCCCCAGTCGCGGGAAGATCAACCTGGATCGAGTCACGAGGAGTGAGATCCTCGCCACCGCAGCCTGCCAGGAGCAGGCTCCATAAAAGAAAAAAGACCGCATATTTCATGATCTTGTCGCCAAGTGGTAACTCGAAAGAGCCAAGAGACTTAAGTTTAGGCGTTTTTTCAGGACGGTTGGGCGATCACCCTAACCATCGATAGAGTATACCACTTGTGACGCATTAATGCCAGTTTGAACTCATTCCTCGAGCAGGAAGAAAAGATAGTTGTCGTTGACGATGCGCACCTTGCCGGAAAAAATATTGCCATCGTCGACAATCTCGTCGAGCGCAGTCCACTTCGCCTGGGGTTGCGATGCGTCGAAGATTGACACCGCGGCGGTGGCACCAAAGTTTTGTTGCCAATCGTAGATCCCGCCGATGGGCGCTGTCCTATCGAACGCATTATCCAGCAGATATTTATTCATTTCCGGCGGCATGATTCCCGGATTTTTGTCGCCTGGCCATTCCCCGTTTTCGAGAAAGGCGAGCTCGGCGGCTTGCTGGAGGGCGCGGATATCGGTGGCCGTAGCGGCCACCTGCGAGTCGAGCCGGTAGTTGTTGAACGCCGGCATTCCCACGGCGGCCAAGATTGCCAGGATGACCACCACGATGAGTAGTTCGATCAGAGTAAAACCACGATTGTTCAGTTTCATCCACCTCTTCTCTAAATACAATCCCTCCGGGTTCTTCCATCGGAAAAGAAGCGGCTGAACTTTAGGAATGATCGCACACGGGTGGCCGCCGCAAAGCGATATTTCGCGCCTAAAAATGGATTCAGATCCAGGATCACTACCACAACATCTCGTCGAGCATACGCTCCAGTTCGTTTTCGCCTTTGGGAAAGCAGTCGAAGCTGGGTTTCATCTCGGCAATCCAGCGCCGCTCTCCACCGCCGTAAAGATATCCGCCAGTGTCACTTCTGCGATCCGCTTCGCTCCGGTACCTCAGCCGCAGTTTACTCTGCAGGTTTCTGAGAGAATGGCTATTGGCAAGTACCGTCTGAAGTTGAGGCAGGAAGATGCCCTTGCCGCCGATCAGTTGTACCGGCTCGTCGTGCTCCGTTGAGGAGACGATGAAGTACTTCAGATCGGCAGGCCGTTTGTCGCGCTCATCGATGACGATGTCATCGGAACCACCCTGGAAGGCGCCGGAATGACAGAAGTCGAAAAGAAAAACGAGCTTGCGATAAAAGAGATTTTGAGTGGCCACACGTTCGGCCAGATGGTTCAGGATCTCGAAGAAGGAGATGCCGCCCTTGATCTCCCCCCGTGCGTCGCAGTCGCAGTCATGCAGCAGGAAATAGATGTTTTTCTTGCTCTCCCCGGTGCGGATCCCGTGGCCTTGCAGGCCGATGATCAGGTTGTCGTCCTTGCGACACCGGCTGGTGATCGCATCGAGGTTCGACCAGAAGGATTGGACGTTGGGATTGAGCACGTAGCTGACCGATTCGAAGTCTTCCAGTGCGACCTCGCCTTGCGGTGGACGGTGGCCCGGGAACTTTGAACGTGCGCGCATTTTGGGGAGCGAGACCAACCGTTTCACAAACTCCATCGATTGGGCCTCCACGAATTCGAGCTCACCGGGCTGGACGCCGATATTGTCGATTCTGGATTTTTCGTAGTCCAGCGCCGCGAAGTAGACCCAGGTGAGCGGTCTGCGCTCCCGGTACAGGTCAGGATCGTCGTCACGATCGAGGTCGATTTTCTCGATGTGTCCCAGTGAGTCCTTGACGGTGGCTTTGACCCTAAACGGGCAGTCGTACCATTTGGATTCGCCCACGGGGAAGGCGCATTTGAAGGTGTAGAGCTTGTGTGGCTGCCCGTCGATGATTTCGGATGTCTTGGCGGTGCTGCAGGCTATCTCGCGCGTAGAGATTGTGCTGATCTCTGTCCACTGTGACTCGCCCCATTTTTGAGGTTGGTGTTCTTCTAGAACGATCGTCTTCGCGGTGAGATCGGTCTGGTCGTGGAAGGCGACAGTGGCCAGAAGCTGTTTGCCGGTGCGGTCCCAGGCGATGTCCGAGTTTTCCGGAGCGAAGAGCGGCTCCTTGCTGTCGAAGTGGCTGACCACGAGTGAGAGACCGAGCTGACGCGTTCGGTCTTTCGGCTGGACCTGGCCAGCCGAGAGGGTCAAGCGCAGCTTGCCGAGCCAGCCGTCGCCGTCCGGTAGCGCCGGTGTGTCGCATCCGATCTCGAAACCGATCGTTTTCTCTCCAGGCATTTGGGGAATAGGGTGAGATTCGCGTTCGTCGTGATAGAGATGAATCCGCTGATCGTTGCCCTCGAGTGTCACCCGCAGGATCGCGTCGGTGTCGAAGGGCTTGGTGTCGGGTTCGGTCCTCAGCGTCAAGCTGAATCGTGGATTCTGCGCCCACAGGAGATGGGGTTTCTTCTCGAGATCGGCGAGTGAGATCAAAACATCCCATTCCATGAAGTGCTCGCTGTCGGCCTCGCCCTCGGGGCAGAGCGGCTTGTAGTCGAACTGGTAGCGGTTCTCGTCAGAGCCGCTGGACCTGAACTCTACCGGGGGATCCCAGACCACATTTCTGATCTGCTCCGGTCGAAGTTTCTCCGGTTCCAGTACATCCGGGCTTTGGCGGGTGCTGTAGCCCTCGAACACCACTTTTTCTATCGTGTCCTCGGGATGGTAAGCGAGCTCGTCTCCCGACTCGTCGGATAAAGTCCAATCGAGAGGCACCGTCGGCTCACCGCGGCGCTCGAAGATCTTGGCTTTGAACGCCAGGGTGTCGACGAATTTGTTGACCGGGAAGTCCCCCAGAGGGATCGTGAGATGCGCTGCGCTTCCGATCTTTTCGAGTCCTGGAATGGGATGGAAGCGTTGACCCTCGAGATACCCCACGGCGTACAGCTTCATGAGGTCGTTATTCGCGACGTTGGGGTTCGTGACGATGAGTTTGACATCGCGAAAGACCCGGCTGTTACTGCGGTCCGTACCGAACACCGAAAAATCCGAATCGTTCCAGACAAAGCCCTTCCAGATTCCGATCCGTTTGGTCTCGATCGTGTCACAGAGTTCGATCGCGTTGGAGTTGCGTCCCTCGAGAACGCCGAACGGTGTCACCGAAAGCCGCATGCGGCCGGGCAGTTCTTCCAACATGGAGGGCACCTCAACCTCCCAGTCGCGAGCATTGGGGGCAATGCGGCAGGGAGCTTTCAAGGCGTGATCGACCGTAGAGAACCAGATAGGCACGATGCCTGGCTGCGTGTCGGTGGCGATGCGCACTCCGACCGAGACGAACTCGGTCTGCGGCGCCATCACGATGGGATAACAGCAGAGGCCGGCTTTTTCGTCGAAGGGGGGCTCGCCGAAGGGGATTTTGCCGGGATCCTTTGTTTTCGGCTTCCCCGGGGGGGTGAGGATGACGCGTGGGGACTCCTGCACTGATCGGTCGGAGAGCAGCCAGGATCCGAGCAGCGCCCCTTGGCCGGTGGAGCTGTTTGTCACGCGCACGAAGGCCAGGACGGTTTCGCCAGGGTCGGGACGTCCGTTCCGATTACACACCAGACCGATCCTCTCCTGGCCGCCGACGGATCCGGTGTATTCCCGATCTCCAAAGTTGATCTCCGAAGTTTCGGGAGCCACGGCCAGCCTGGCGTTGCTGATGTTGTCGTCGAGACTGTACTTCGGGGACGCGTTGGGTTGGCGGTACCCCCAGAAGCATAGGCGGATTTTGACATTGGCCAAATTCCCTCGTTCTTCGCGCAGGTTTGCCACCGGCAGGCTGAGAGTGTGACTCCTGCCGCGGCCGCCCGTCGCCGACGTGCCGACTTGGTAACGGCCCAGGTAGTAGCGCATGCCGTCGATCTGGGGGATCGCCGGGCAGTCGAGCAGAAGCTCTGTCTGCCACATGACCCGCGCAGGATCTTCAGCCCAATCAGGGCACTCGAAGGTGAGCTTGAGCCGGCAAGCCTTGCCGGCTTCGATGCCTTTCCGGCCGTTGTCGCAGCAAAACTCCGCGCCGTCAGGTGCGATCGATGGAGGTTCTTGATCCTCAGGCTCCACGGGAGGGCGCCAGTCGGTCTCTCGATCGAGGAACCGGTAGACGATTAGCGACCGTTTGTAAGCGTGGCCGTGGGGCCGGCTCGAGCCGAGGACGACGAGGAAGTTCTCCCGCACCGGGGACAGATAGTAGCCGAGCGGAGCCTCGAGGTCGCGCGAGACTCCCGGCGCGGGCAACCGGTATTCGAGGAAGAGCTCATCGTTTCCCAAAATCACCAGCCGGCCGTTGCTACGGGTGATCGTGAAGCGCTTGCCGACGGCCAATCCATCCCGCCCCTCGATCTCTCTCAACACCGGATTCCGATCGAGACCCTCGAGTAGATCGAGCCTGACATCGAGATTTGAGCCTCCGTCCGGGCGCAGCGCGTCGACGGCCTGCACCTCGATCCGCGTCGGTATCAACGTGTCCCCTACGGCGGCTACCAGGAAACCATGCCGGTAGTCGAGGTCCACCGATTGCTCGCCGGGATCGACCTTCCGATGGTCCCACATCTTGCGATCGGTGGGCGCGCAATCCAGGGAGATCTCGCGTTGCAGCGCTTTGCGCCGCTCTTTGGATGTGCTACCCAGGGCCGCCCGCAGCCGTTCGGTGTACAGGCCGCCACCTTCAACGGCGCTCAGCGTGCTGGTCAAGGTGTTATAGGCCAGAAGCTCTAGCGCGTTGCTCCGTTCGGCGAGCAGACAGAGGATCAATCCCGTGCAGTCGAAGGCCAGAGCAAGCGGTTTGACATCGCTGTCGAGTGTTTCGCGATAGATCTGGGGCATGATGTTCTGCTGGAAGAACCGTCCGTCGAGGGAGGCGATGGAAACGACATGTCGAGGCCCCGACGTCACTCCCGCCTTGGGCACCGCTGAACCCTTCTCGAGCAGCAGGGCCATCTCGGAGAGTTTGTCGTTGAGGTCGAGAGCACGCAGCGTGTAATTGCGCTCCTCGAAGAGCGGGCGGCAGAGGCTGTCGTGGAGCTCGAGATCGAGGTTCACCTCGAGGGCCATCTCCTGGGGTTTGGTCGGATTTCCAGACGCTTGCAAGCGGAATACGACCAGGCCCGCGGGAGACCAGGCGACGAGCCGGTCACCGGCCGCGTTGAACCGCATCCGGACCTTCGAGTGCTCCAGCACGTTTTTGTAGTAATTCAAGATAGCGCGCTGGCGCAAGGGATTCTGCTTCAGCGCATCTGCGGAGAGCTGGGCCCCCACATCGATCCAGCGCGGCGTGTCGCTCGTGAAAACAGCGGGGCTAGTGAACTGCTCCGTGGACATCCACCGCAGCCGCGGAATCTTGATGAAACCGGTCTGCTGCGACAGCGTTTTTGTCGGTTCGACCTGCTCGCTGCCGTCGATCCAGATCACGTAGCGTCCGTTGGGCGTCACGGCCCAAGCTCGTTCGCAGGATGCGAAAGCGGCGAAGATGTCGCGGCTTTCGAGATAGACCGAATCTCCCGTAGCGCCGGCAAGATAACGGTTGCCCTCGTTCGCCAGCACCCAACGTCCCTCTCCATGCAGAGCCTCGATCCCCGCCATCAGATCGAGCTCCGATACGGCGGGGGGCCGCTCAGTAGGAACGGGTCGAGACCCTGCGAAGAAGCTGCACGCCGGCAAAATCACAAACGTTCCGGCCAGCAGAAGCATTCCTATCGACACGATTGTCGAGAAGTTTGTCGAGCGACACCTCATGGGGCACCTCATGATCATCCTTTTTCAGACCCATCACTCTTTGGTCAGAACAAAAACGTACTGTTCCAGCCAGCCTTCCACGGGCTGTTCGGCCGTCGGCTGGATCATGAACCACTCCCGCCGCGCCGAAGACAGGCGGCGGTCGAGGGCGTCATCGCGGTCTCCGTCAGCGGGCGCGCCGTGAGATCCGGGCGTATCTGCGTTGCCATTACCCTCACGGCTCAAGTTTTCCGGTGGTGCGGCGAAACGCAGCCTCACGATTTGGGAGCCCGCTCGTGTTGGCACCGCGGCTCTGAGCTCGTGCGCCTCACGGTTTTTGCAGTGTATGATTTGGGTCGGCTCAGCTCGGGATCGATCGGACCCGTCGTTGAACGTCTTCCATTCTGCTTCAGGCGTCAGAACGCAGCAGTCCACCCCGATATCGCGCCCTGAACAGCCGTGGAACGACACCCCCAGGATCAGCTCCTTCGCCTTGTCGTTGGTCACTACATCTACAACCATGCCGTTGCGCAGCGGCACGATACCCATCTTTTCGGATCGTGCGTAGGCCAAGGAACGGCGCAGGCGCTGCGTCGAATGGCGGGGTACGGCAAAGAAAAGGCGCGCGTGATGAACGCCCTGCGCGTCGACCCGGGTGTCCGTCACCACGGGGCGCATCTCCAGCGACCGTGCCAGGTTGTGGGCTTTCGCCAGCGCCGCACGCTGCGCCTCGTCAGCGGTGGCTCCTTCTGCCACGACCCAGAGGATGCGCTCGCCGGGGCTCCGATCGTGTTCGCTGAGGATCGTCTCGGGCTGGGCCATTGTGAAGTCATCCCGGACCGGTTCGTTCGACTCCAAGCTCGTGCAACCCGCAAGGGGCAGCATGAGGGCGAGCACTCGAGCGATCATGAGGATGTCTTTGTGCTTCATGGCCTGGTCCTCTAATGGTCCTGCGACAGCTTCAAAAGCCGTGCGACACAGGAAAGCTCTCCTAAATCCGGCTTGATGATCGGAGTGCTGAGCAAGGAAGCGCTCGTGCTTCTGAGCCGAAAGTTGCCCTGTCCGATCTGCTGCGCCAGTTGGTCTCCGATCGCCGTGACCGTCTCCAGAAAGCGGGCTTCCGAAGTTCCCGGCCAGCCGAAGAGCGTGACGATCACGAGCTGTCGATGACAGTCTCTCACCTTTTGCGGCCCAAAGAGCCAGACCAGCGGTAGCTTGTGCGATCCCGGCTGGAGCTCACACAGGGACGAACCGTCCCGCGTGAAGGTGATCGGATGAAAGCTGAATCGATCATGTTCCATCCACCCGGCGCCGATCCAGGTCAACAGGTTGTGTTGCGTGTCGATCTGCAGGTGCAGCACCGTGTCGAATCCGATGGTGTCGTCCTGATCCTGACCGACCGCCGATCGTCGGCCCTGCCGGTCGATGCGCCAGAGGGCTACGCGCGCGGACGGCGGCGCGCGCTGCGATGCGGAATAGACGAAGCGCCCCAACAGGCAGGCCTCGGCAACGGTTTGCCCCGTTCCGGTTTCACCGGTAGGCACCACTGATATCTGTGGCGCGCCGGCACACGCCAGGTCTTCGCCGTCGATCAGTGCCAGCCATCGCCGCCTCACCCGCTCGATGGCAACCTCGGAGTCGTGATGGACTTCACGGAAGAGCACCTCCCACGCGTCGCCTTCAGCGGTTGGGTATGGAAGACCCTCGTCCCGACCCGCGGCGAGCCAGTCCTCGATGGCTGCATTGAACGGTCGATTCTCTTGGGTGCGTGCGGCGGCCGCTGGCCGGTCCGTCGCGGCTGGCGCGGAATCATCCTCGAGGAGAACGCACCGGCAGAGCGATAGACAGCAAACCAGCACGACGCCGAAGATGGCGGCGCGGTGTTCGAAAAATGGGTTGGTTTCAGTCGAGGTTGTGTACATCACGTGTCACACGGAACAAGTAAGATGATACGGACAAACAGCCCGGCAGCCGCGGCAGCCGGGGTTTGGACGAGAGCCGCGGGTGCTGCTGCGCGCCGGGGTTCTCGCCGGCGGCGGCGCACATGCGCACCCCTTGCACCCAGGTATCGAGCTCGGCCTCGATCGCGGCGGTCGACCCTTCTTCTGGAGGGAGGGCCGCGATCAAGAGGTAGCAAACCCGCGTGCCGATGAGGGGATCGCGCCAGCCTGCGCCGGTTTTCCCACCGTCCGCACCGGCGAGCTCACCAAGAATGAGCTCCGCGTCGTCCAGACCCGGCACCGGAGGGGGCAGGGGACGCCACTTCACGATGCCATGCCTGCGCGACGTGGTGCCCGGGGCGTCCTCGTGCACGTCTTCCCGCGGAGCGGCAACCGGCGTGAGTCTGATCCAGGGACTCCTGCCGTCTCGAGACGCACAGAGTGCTTCCAGGTCGAGCAGCAGCAGACAGTACCAGAGATCCCGGCGATAGGGCGTGCGGACGACGAGCCAGTCCCGCCCACCCCGGAAAATTTCACCCTCCTCCGATTCGAGCGGGCCCGAGCGCGAGGAGCGCAGGAAGCGCACCGCCACGGAGTTCAACGCCGCACGTGCCGGGTATTCGAAGAGCACCCAGACGGTGTGGAACAGTTCGTCTTTCTCGCGCCAGGTCACCTGGGTGTTGGCCCGTGCGGTCACCGAATCGAGTGTGCCGAGCATCTCGCGCAACAGGTGGAAGCCATCGGCGCGGGCATCGGCGTAGGCGCTCTTCCAGCTCTCGTGCGAGGTGCCGCAGGCCACGAGATAAGCCATGCCTGGACGCCTCCCGTCGAAGGCGTAGGCATCGTCGACCCAGACCGGCAGATCGGAGCGATCCTCGACGACCTCTTGCGTGAGCTCCGGCGTGCTGCACCCGATGGCGCCGAGGAGCCACACAGCCGCGAGTCCCACCATGATGAGGTATCGATTCACACCCATTCTCTTTCATTCTCCCCCTGCTGAGAGCCGCAGCAGAACACCATATTCATTCTCACGGGGCAGCGGCGCCCAGCTCACGTCGAGCGCCAGTCGCTCATCTCCGGTACCCAGGCCGCTGATCAGATCCCCGAGGGGAGCGGACCAGCGTCCAAGGCGTTCATCGAACTGGGCTTTGCGGATGAAAGCGTACTCTCCGCCGTCATCGAGCTCGGTGGTCGCCAGGAAACGCAGGAGCTCACCCCATCCGGCCGAAAGCCGGTTCATGCGTTCGTCGAGATCCTTCTGAGTGCAGGTGGGGCTGATGTCGAGGTAGTGGCCGCGGCTGCAGAGCTGACGGAGAATATGGTGCAGCGCGGTGTTGACGGCCACCAGGAGATCGGCGTCGCAACTGATCGCCTGGAGATCCGCCTGGTCCCAAGGGTGTTCTTCGATATACCAGCGGGGATACCCTGCGCCGAGAAGCTCGCGTTCTATTTTCGCCTCGTCGGGGATCAGCTTGACCCACACCTGGTGCTGAGCGTGCTCCCCACCGTGGTCTTCGATCACGAAGGCCCTGGTTTCGATCCAGGGTTCGGCGAGCTCGGCGAGCCGCTCGTCGTTCCAGCACCACTGGCAGTAGTTTTTCACCGCTGCCGCGCGCGCGCTGGCCACGAGTCGTGCTGAATCGAGGTGCAAGTCGTCCAGTGCCTGCGCGGTGCAATCACCCTGGAACGGCTGTGAACGTGTCCAGAGGGGATCGGTCCGGTACGGGGACACACGGCGTGTTCCGAAGGAGGGCAGCGGTTGATCGGGTACTACGCCGAAAGCCCATTCCCTGAGCTCCGACTTGGAGAGGGACTCGAAAAACCGCCGGTCCAGGTAGACCGCCGCGATACCGTCGGCCTGATTGATGAATTCATCCTTTTCAATACAGAGATCACCCCAGAGCCCCGCCGTCATCGAGGAATCCGCGGGTGCTACGTCCGGATCGACCAGAGCGCGCCCGGTCGCATCGAGCAGCCACAGGAATGCGCCCTCGCGATGACCCGCCTGGGTCTTCCCGAGCCAGACCGGCCGCTCGACGTTGCCCGTGAGCTCCACTTTGTACGTCGCGCGGCCGTCTTTCTCGACCTCGCGGAGCGCATAGTCGGTTGGCGCCGGACTCCAGGGGTTGACGTCGATCGGCGCCTGGCAGCCTGTGGTGAAAGCGAAGAGCGGCCAAAGGACCGCAGCGACGAGGGCTGCAGTCCGCCATGTTCCTCTTGTTGCCTCAGGAGTAATCATTCCATTTCTCTCGATGTCATCCGGTTTCTGAGCGCCGCCGCCAGGTAGGAAGCCAGCTTGGAAAAACCTCTGTCCAGCGTGACGGTATGGAAATCTTCGCGGTCGTAGAAGTTACGCGGGCCCGTCCAGTGGACCTCGACCTCGATGCTCTTGGCACTCACCACATGCCAACTGCGCCAGTTGCGACCGGGTGCCAGGACCACGCCGTAACAGACGCTTGCTGCCTCCACCGATCGCGGCCAGACAGTGCCGGGGATCACGTGGACGAAGAGGTCGCCGACGGCGCAGACCGGGTAGAAGAAAACCAGCGAAATCGGCGTCCAGAGGGCATAATCCCACAGGAGGGTCAGTCCGTTGAGCACGAAGTAGCCGGGTATCAGGACCAGACCGTCGATCACGACGGTCTTGATCAGATCGGCGGGGATCAGCACCGCGGGATACTTGGCCAGGTCGGCCACGACCATCACGGGCCAGCCGAGGAAGAGCGGAAAAACCTGGAAGACCCAATGGCTCTTCCTCCAGATCGCCCGGTCATAGGCGTTGGTGATCGCGAAGAAAGGGCTGTCGAAGGTCCAGATGCCGGTGCTCTCCTCGTCGTCGCCCTTGGCCCAGCGCGTGAGCCAGGGCATATCCGACCAGGCCACCGGTCCGGCCTGGAGCACCTTCTGCTGTTCCCAGTAGTCTCCCAGCGAAGCGGGAACGAAGTAGTCACCCTCGAGCCGCGGCGCAGGGCCGTCTGGAAACATCTGCCCTATCACCAAGAGGAGGACCTGGTCCTTCTCATTGCGGAACCAGTCCTCCTGTGCGAGTTTGTCTAGGGTCAGCCGCTCGCCCCGCGCTCGCAGCAGGTCCACACCTGCTGTCCACACGGAATCCGAGAGCTGCCTCACTTTCTTTCTGAGCGTCGTGCTCACCAGATCGACTTCCCATTCGTTGGGCGCGCGGATGCGCCCTTCGCTGGACGAGGGGTCGACGAGAACCACAGGCAGCAGGAGATTGAACGTCGCGCCATCAGGGGACGAGCTCGACGTCTTCACTCGCTGCCTCTCGATTCCGCAGAGCTCCCCGATCTCACCGGGATCTTCGATGTCTACGACATCCCCGGCGCGGTGAAGGGAATAGCCGAGGCACCCGCTCAGCAGCCAGGCCGCGGCGCAAATCACCAGGGCTCTTCGAATCGATGCGTACTCAAGCCGAATGCTCATCATTGCTCCCATAACAGGACGGTTCGATCGTTTGGTGCGTGGCGGCTCATTTTGGACTGTTCATGAACGGCGTAGCGCGACCGTGCCGGCGCTCATGATCCGTCGTGTTCAAAAAGAAAAAGATCTGCTCGTCTCCCGCGAGATGATCAGCGGCGGTCAATATCCTCGATCAGGTGCCGGATCATCTCCCTCATTCGAGTGGTCTTCGAATCCCCTTCGTCGATCCCGTCGAGCCATCTTCTAAGGAACGTTCGAAGGGTCGATTGATGACAATCCGTTTCATTTATTTCGATGATCAGCTCGGCTCTGTAGAGCTTGCCCTTCGAGCTCTGGCGCTCCTCGAAGATCGGTTTTCCGATGATGCGGGCGCCGATTACCATGCCCTCGGCCTCCACGCTTCGTGTCTGCTGCCAGAAGGATCGATAGAAATCGAGCGAATCTTCCCGTCGATAGGTCTCTTTGAATTTTTCATCAACACTTACCTGGAGTCCCTGGAAGCAGCATGCGTGCCAGAGAGCATTGACGAAGGCGTCCGCTTCGGCTTCCTGGAGGCTGCCCATGTTTCGCGAGTAACCGACGAAGGTGAGAGTATCCCCGTCGGTTGGGCCGATCGCGGTCCCCTGGATGAGAGAGCAACCGCAGGCTACGATCATTGCCATTGCCAGGAGAAGTGCTGTGTAAAAGTTTTTCATGTCCCGTTTTATCTGTATTGTTTTCCGGAAGGATAACGATGCGAGGCGGTATGTGGTGCCGGCGAGATCCTGTCTGAAACCTGAACTGTTCCATTTAAAATTCATCGTTCGCGGTTCCCTGTTTGACCGATCGAACCGCTTCATCGACCGTGAAACGGTCTTGAGTGCGACCTGTAGGCATTGGCGGTGCGTTCGCCGTCGCTCCAGCAGATGGTGCAACCTCGATTCCCAGCGCCAACTTAGCTCATCAAGAGAGATTCATTGTCACACTGAATTATCTATTAAAGCATGATGAATTTTATTTTCAAGCTCAGGGCCCATGCCGAAAAGAAAAGGCTTTCATCGGTTTGACGACCAAGGATGTCTCATGACGATTGTTTTGTTTGTCGATCACGGAAGATGTGCCAGTGTGTTGCGAGCTCCTGATTTTCGTCGTGACTAAAACATGGTCATCTTGTTTTTGCGAGAGGACTGTTAGTCGCCCGCCAGTGCAGGAGGGCGGGATGACCCGACAAAAGTAACGACCAGTCGTTTGCTCCACCTTACGATCGAGCGAGGCTATTCGAGCAATCGGCAGGCGGATTAAAGTCAGATCGCACCGCGCCGCCCTCCCTAAACCGGTTGGGCTACGGTTGGCCGTGACGAATGAGTCAGGTAGCAGAGAAGACAAAACCTCCTCAGACAGCCCACCGCTCAGCGTGGAACACTGCATTGCCGCACCCGTTAGCAACCGCAGCGTTCTTCGCGGCTGTTGCGGCTGCGGTGTCCTCATCTCGTGTTAGCAGCGGCATCTTTCCGAAACAGCCCGCAGCGCCGACTTGGCCGTGGCTCGGAACCGATCGTTCGTGGCTTATGGAATCGATTTCGCTTTCGATACCAACCTCGACACCGATAACAACTCGTCCGGAACCACCCTCCCCTTGGGGCCAAGAAAATTACAGGAGAATTCTTGTGTTTGAGGCCTGCACAAGCTATATGAACGTTTATTTAAAACGTACGTTTGAATCAAGGGAGCCGTCGTGATGGCAATCGAAACCAAGGATCGCATCCTCGACGCCGCCGAGCAGCTTTTCGCCGATCAAGGATTCGCCGCGACGTCGCTTCGGCGCATTACGGCCGAGGCGGGGGTCAATCTGGCAGCGGTCAACTACCACTTCGGATCGAAGGATGCCCTGCTCCGGGCGGTCTTCGAGCGACGCATCAATCCGGTCAACGAGGAGCGACTGCGGGAGCTCGAGGCCCTCGAAGCTCAGTTAGGTGACGGCCAGCTCCCTCTCGAGACCGTGTTGACCGCGTTGCTCGGGCCTCCTCTGCGTATGTTTCAGGAGTGGGGTGTGGTAGGCGACCGTTTCATGCGACTCGTCGGGTGGGCCCATTCTTCGCCGAGTGCGCAGGTGCAGCGGACTTTTCAAAACCTGTTCACCAACGTTTTCGAGCGCTTCGTCGGCGCCCTCCAGAGGGCTCTTCCCCGAATGCCGCCGAAAGAGCTCGTCCTGAGGTTCCATTTCGTCATCGGCGCGATGGCCCACACCTTGGCTTGGAGCCGGAAGATCGCGCGCATGTCCCGTCTGGAGTTCGAAGGCGGCGAGCTCGACGTGGAGCAGCTTCTCGCAAGGCTGGTCGGCTTCACCGCGGCCGGGCTGCAGGCGCCGCTGACCGAGGTTCCGCGCAAGGAGGGATCATGAAAGCAAGGACCTGCGATGGGGTGCTCTCGATCGTTTTGACCGTTACGCCGGCCCTGATCGTGCTCGCCATCTTGACCGGTTGCACCTCTGCTCCCAGGGCCGCCCAGCCCGACCTGGATGTCACTCTCCCGGCGCAGTGGACGGCTGGCGCGGGCGGTACGAGCGGCATCGCGCCGGGATGGTGGACCGATTTTCACGATTCCCAGCTCGACGAGCTGGTTGCCGTCGCGCTGCGGCGGAACCATGATCTGCGGGCCGCAGTTGCACGGGTCGACTCGGCCTGGGCCGAAGCTAAAATCGCCGGCGCCGATCTGCAGCCCAACGTGGGCCTGGGTTTCAACGCCACCCGGCAGCGCCAGAATTTTATCGGTCTTCCGATCCCCGGCGATGAGGGAGGGGTCTTGAGCACTACCTTCACCACCTACGGAGTGTCGCTCGACACCACTTGGGAGATCGATCTCTGGGGACGGCTACGCGCCCAGTCCCGCGCTGCGCTGGCCGATTTTCAGGCTGCCGCCGCCGATCTCTACGGGGTTTCGATCTCCCTCGCCGGGCAGACCGTCAAGGCTTACTTCGCGGCCGTCGAGGCCAACCAGCAGCGCGCGCTGGCGCAGACCACGGTGACCAGTTTCGAAGCCTCTGCGGCCAAGGTGGCCTCGCGCTACCAGCGGGGCCTGCGATCCTCCCTCGATCTGCGCCTGGCGCTTTCGAACCTGGCTGACGCAAAAGCGCTTCTCGAGCAGCGCAAACAGCAGCAGGATGCCGCACTGCGCCAGTTGGAGATCCTGCTGGGACGCTACCCCGGCCATGATCTCGCGGTGCCGATCGAGCTGCCGCCACTGCCTGGACCGATCCCGGCGGGGATCCCCGCCGACCTGGTGTCGCGGCGTCCCGATCTGGTCGCCGCGGAAAGGCGCCTGGCCGCTGTCGATTCCCGGTTGGCCGCGGCCCGTGCCGCACTCTACCCGTCGATCAGCCTCACAGCCAGCGGCGGCACCGCCAGCCAGGACCTCGAGGACCTGCTCGATTTCGATTTCCGGGTCTGGTCCCTCGTGGGTAATCTGACGCAGCCTCTCTTCCAGGGCGGCCGTCTGCGAGCCAATGTCGATCGCGCCCGTGCCACACGCGACGAAGCTGTGGAACGCTACGCGAGCGACGCCCTGAAGGCCTTTTCCGAGGTTGAATCAGCCCTGGCCGCGGAAGAGTTCCTCTCGGCGCGCAAGATCTCTCTCGAGGAAGCCGCCCGCCAGGCGAAGGCGGCATGGGAGCTGGCCGAGGACCGTTATCGGTCGGGGCTCGAGGACTATGTCACCGTACTGGAGGCCCAGCGCCGCTCCCTCAACAGCACGAGCGGTCTGCTCACCATCGAGCGCCTGCGGCTCGACAACCGCGTGGATCTGTACCTCGCGCTGGGAGGTGGATTCCGGCATCTGCCAGCGCGCGCCGGGGAGGTCTCGACCGACGGCGGGTCGATCACCATTGAACATGGGAACTCTTAGATATGAAGCTTATCCTGAAGATCCTTCTACCTCTCGTGGTGGTGGCGGTGTCGCTGGCGGGAGCCGTGGTCATCATCAATTCCAAGCCTGCCGTGGAGACGCAGCGGCCTGCCGTGATGCCGCCCCTGGTGCGCGTGACGCAGGTCCGTTCCACCCGCCGGACCCTCTCGGTGACGAGCCAAGGCACGGTGATGCCCCGCACCGAGAGCGGGATCGTGCCCGAGGTCTCGGGCCGCATCGTCGTGGTGGCACCGGCCTTCGCCTCCGGCGGTTTTTTCGAGAAAGGGGATGTTCTGATCAAGATCGATCCCAGCGACTACGAGCAGGCCCTGGCGCAGGCGCGAACCGAAGTGGCGGCGCAGCGGCTGCGTGTGGCCCAGGAAGAGGCCGAGGCCGACGTGGCGCGCCGTGAATGGGACGAGGTGGGAGAGGGTGAAGCGCCGCCTCTGACTCTGCGCTTGCCCCATCTCGAGAACGCCAGGTGCGCCCTGGTGGCCGCCGAGGCGCTGTTCGAGAGAGCTGAGCGTGACCTGCAGCGCACCGAGATCCGTGCTCCCTACGCCTGCCGGGTGCGCCAGAAGCAGGTCGATCTGGGGCAGTTCGTGACCCGCGGCAGCACCATCGCCGTCGTTTATGCCGTGGACTACGCCGAGATCCGCCTGCCCCTGGCGGACAGCGAGCTGGCCTTTCTCGACCTGCCCCTGCACTACCGCGGCGAGGCGGCCGCAGCGATGGGACCGGCTGTCACCGTACGCAGCGATTTTGCCGGCAAAACGTTCGTCTGGCAGGGTCGGGTGGTGCGCACCGAGGGTGAGATCGATGCGCTGAGCCGCATGATCCACGTGGTGGCACGCGTGAAAGATCCCTATGGACGCGGCAGTGATCCCGACCGCCCGCCGCTGGCCGTGGGCATGTTCGTCGAGGGTGAAATCGAGGGATTGTCCTTCGAGAGCGTCTGCGTGCTGCCCCGCGCCGCCCTGCGCGACCGAAGCCGCGTGTTCGTCGTCGACGGCGAGCGCCGGCTGCGCTTCCGCGATGTTGAGATCCTGCGCGCCACACGCAGCGAGATCGTGATCCGCGCCGGTCTCGAAGACGGGGAGCTGGTCTGTCTCTCGCCGCTCGAGGCGGTGACCGACGGCATGCAGGTGCGCGCCGACGCATTTACGCCCGGCTTCACTCCGGCGGGGACCGAGCCTGCAGAGCGCGCGCAGGATGATCAGAGCCCCGGCGCAGAGGGGAGCAGCTCATGAACCGGGCCATCGAGTGGTTCGCCAAAAACACGGTGGCCGCCAACCTGCTCATGGTGCTCATCATGGTGGGTGGTCTGATCACCGTGTTCCGGGTCAAGCAGGAGATTTTTCCGGAGTTTTCACTCGACCTGATCAGCGTCACCGTGGTCTACCTGGGGGCCGCGCCGGAGGAGGTGGAAGAGGGCGTTTGCATTCGGATCGAGGAGGAGATAGAGGGGCTCGAGGGGATCAAAAAGATCACCTCCACCGCGGCGGAAGGCCTGGGTACGGTGCTGATCGAGCTGGAGCTCGACGCCGACGTGCGCGAGGTCCTGGACGATGTGAAAAACCGCGTCGATGCCATCGACACTTTTCCGGAAGAGACCGAAAAGCCGATCATCAGCGAGATCACCAACCGCTTCCAGGTGATCAACGTGGCCGTGTGGGGCGATGCCGGCGAGGCCTCGCTCAAGGCTGTGGGCGAGCGAGCCCGCGACGAGATCGCGGCTCTACCCGGGATCACGCAGGTGAGCCTGGCCAACACGCGGCCCTACGAGATCTCGATCGAGGTCTCCGAAGACGTCTTGCGGCGCCACGGGCTGACCTTTCAGGCGGTGGCCGACGCGGTCAGGCGCTCCTCCCTCGACCTGCCCGGGGGGTCGGTCAAGACCGAGGGCGGGGAGATCCTCCTGCGCACCAAGGGGCAAGCATATCGGGGGCCGGAGTTCGAGGAACTCGTGCTGCTCACCCGCTCCGACGGCACCCATCTCGAGCTGGGCGAGGTGGCCACGGTGGTGGACGGCTTCGCCGAGACCGACCAGTTCACGCGTTTTGACGGCTATCCCGCCGTGGTGCTCGAGGTCTTCCGCACCGGGGATCAGAGTGCTCTGGCGATCGCCGACCAGGTCAAGGAGTACATCGCGACGGCGCAAGCCTCCCTGCCGGAAGGGATTCGACTGACGATCTGGCAGGACGGATCCAAGGTGCTCCGTGACCGCATCGATCTGCTGCTGCGCAACGGGCGCAACGGATTCATCCTGGTGTTCATCGTGCTGGCGCTCTTTCTGCGCCTGAAGCTGGCTTTCTGGGTCAGCGTGGGGATCCCGGTCTGTTTCCTGGGTGTGCTCTGGCTGTTGCCCGGGCTGGATGTTTCCATCAATCTCATCTCGCTTTTCGCCTTTGTCGTAGTGCTGGGGATCGTGGTGGACGATGCCATCATCGTGGGGGAGAACATCTACACCCAGCAGACACGGCGGCGTTCGCGCCTGGAAGGATCGATCCGCGGCGCGCAGGAGGTGACGCTGCCGGTGATCTTCGCGGTTCTCACGAGCGTGGCGGCGTTTATGCCGCTTCTCAACGTGGCCGGTGTGACAGGCAAGATCATGCGGGTGATCCCCTTGATCGTGATCCCCTGCCTGCTCTTTTCGCTGGTGGAGTCGCTGCTCATCCTGCCGGCTCACCTGGGGCATGGGGCGAGGAACAGCATCGACGCGCCGCGCAGGCCCGGCCCATGGACGCGCATCCAGGGGATGGTCACGAAAGCGCTCGAGGGTTTCGTGGCACGCGTCTACCAGCCGAGTCTCGGCTGGTTCCTCAAGTGGCGCTATCTGACTGTGGCCTCGGGGGTGGCCACCCTGATCCTGACCCTGGGGTGCGTCGGCGGCGGATGGATCACTTTCGTTTTCTTCCCGCCCATAGAGGCCGAATACGTCTCGGCGGCGATCACCTTGCCCCAGGGCACTCCTGTGGTGCTCACCTCCGAGGCGGTGCGCGCCCTCGAGGAGAGTGCCCAGCGGCTGAGGCGCGATGTGCTGCAGGAGACCGGTGAGGACGTGTTCCTCCACGTCCAGGCCGCCATCGGTGAGCAGCCTTATCTGCAGCAGCAGGGGCAGCATGCGAACGGCGTGACGTCGAGCGTTTCGTCGTCCCATCTGGGCGAGGTGACGATCGAGCTCGCGCCCGCCGAGGACCGTTCGATCAGCAGCACCGAGCTGGCCAATCGCTGGAGGCGGATGACGCCCACTATCCCCGATGCTCTCGAACTGGGCTTTACGGCCTCGCTCTTCTCGACCGGCGAGGATATTAACGTCCAGCTCACGGGGCCCAAGATCGAGACGCTTTGCGCCGCCGCTGATCGGCTCAAAGTGCGCCTGGCCGAGTACGCCGGTGTCTACGAAGTGAGTGATTCCTTCCGGGAGGGTAAAAAGGAGATCGAGCTCCAGATCAAGCCTTCTGCCGAGGTTTTGGGCCTCACCCTCTCCGATTTGGCCAGGCAGGTGCGTCAGGCCTTCTACGGCGAGGAGGCGCAGCGGATCCAGCGTGGCCGTGACGATATCCGGGTCATGGTGCGCTATCCCGAGAGCGAGCGCCGGTCCCTCGGCGACATGGAGGAGATGCGCATCAGGACCGCCGGGGGCGTGGAGGTCCCGTTCAGCGAGGTGTCGGCCCTCGAGATGGGGCGCGGCTACGCTACGATCACGCGGGTGGACCGGCGCCGTGCGGTGAACGTCACCGCCGAGGTGAATGCCGACGAGGCCGCCCCGGGCGACATCATCGCCGACTTGCAGGCGCGTGTGCTGCCGGTGATTTTGGCCGAGTTTCCCGGTGTGCTCTATACGCTCGAGGGCGATCAGGCCGAACAACGTGACACGATGGGGGGCTTGATGCGGGGTTTCGCCATCGCGCTGATCATGATCTACGCGCTACTGGCCGTTCCGCTGAAGTCTTACATCCAGCCGTTGGTGATCATGCTGGCGATCCCCTTCGGCCTGGTCGGGGCGGTGTGGGGCCATATGATCATGGGGATGGATCTGACCATACTGTCCGTTTTCGGCATCGTGGCGCTGGCCGGGGTGGTGGTCAACGACAGCCTGGTCTTGGTCGACATGGTCAACCGCCGCCGCCGTTCGGGGGACGATGTGTTGGACGCCGTGCGGCACGCCGGTCAGGCGCGTTTTCGGCCGATTCTGCTCACCTCGGTGACCACCTTCGCCGGGCTCTTTCCGCTGCTCATGGAGAAGAGCCTGCAAGCCCAGTTTCTGGTGCCCATGGCGGTCAGTCTGGCTTACGGCGTGATGTTCTCCACGGTGATCTCGCTGGTGCTGATTCCGGCGGGGTACGTGATCATGGAAGATCTGAAACGAGGAGTGGTGCAGATCGTGGGTTTATATCGGAAAAACGGATAGGCATTCTACCTGACGCATGCAGAGGATAGAGGAGTGAGGAAAGAGGAGTGAGGAGTGAGAGAATAAAAGACCTGCTCAGACAGCCCTTCGTTTCGCGTGGAACACTGCATTGCCGCACCTGTTTAGCAAGCGGCACTGCCCTTGGCGGCTGTGCGGCGGCAGTGTCCCGTCTCGTATAAGCAGCGGTAGCGTGGTGAGCAGCTGCAGCACCGAAGTAGCCGTAACACGGAACCGATCGTTCTTGGCTCGTGGAGCCGATACCGTCCCCGATGTTGATAATGCACGAGGATGAGAGTCGCCAGGGGATACGGGTGCTCGCGCGCCACAGGCAACCCTGAAAAGGGGCTTGCTCATAGCGTGGGTCTGCGGTAATTTCTTGGCTTTGAGTATCCACATCTCACTAATAGGGAGGCTGCTGAGTGGCCGCCAAGAACAATCGAAAGGGTCTGGCCGATTACACAGAGGAACATGTCAGAAGCCTGGACTGGCGCGAGCACATCCGCACGCGTCCAGGAATGTACATAGGGAAGCTCGGCGACGGCAGCCATCACGACGACGGAATCTATGTCTTGCTCAAGGAGGTTATCGACAACTGCGTCGATGAGTTCCTGATGGGTGCCGGCGGACGCATCCTGATCGACGTCGAAGGGAGCACGGTGAGCGTGCGCGACTACGGCCGCGGCATCCCTCACGGCAAGGTGATCGACTGTGTCGCCAAGATCAACACCGGCGCCAAGTACGACAAGGGGGCTTTCTACCGTTCGGTCGGATTGAACGGCGTCGGTAACAAGGCGGTCAACGCACTTTCCGAGCAGTTCGTGGTCGAGTCGTTCCGCGACGGCTTCGTCAAACGGGTCGAGTTTTCCAGGGGAGAGCTCGTTAAGGAGCACCGCCGCCAGAAATCGAACAAATCCGCAGGCACCCTGATCGAGTTCACACCCGATCCGGAGGTCTTCAAATCCTACAACTTTCAATCCGAATTCATCCGGGAGCGGTTGTGGACCTACGCCTATCTCAATCGCGGGCTCAAGCTCTGTTATAACAAAGAGGTCATCGCCAGCGAGAAGGGGCTTGCCGATCTACTGGTCAAGGAGGTGGGGCGTGAGGCGCTCTATCCGATCGTCTATGTGCGCAGCGAGGAGATCGAGTACGCCATTACCCACACCCATCGGTACGGCGAGTCGTACATGTCCTTCGTGAACGGGCAGTTCACCACCGACGGCGGTACGCATCAAGCGGCCTTTCGAGAGGGGGTTTTGAAAGCCTGCCGGGAGTTCTACAAGAAGGATTTCGACGCCCAAGACGCCCGTGGCGGGATCGTGGCGGCCGTTCTGGTGCGCATCCACGAGCCGGTCTTCGAGTCGCAGACCAAGACCAAGCTGGGCAGCACGTTGGTCACGCCCGAGGGACCGACAGTGCGCTCCTGGGTGGTCGATTTTGTGCGCAATACCCTGGAAAAGTGCCTGCACAAGAACCCCAAGATCGCCACCAAGATCCGCGAAAAGATCCAGCAGAACGAGCGCGAGCGCAAGGAGCTCAACGGCATCAAGAAGCTGGCCAACGAGCGCCAGAAGAAAGCCAACATCCACAACAAGAAGCTGCGCGACTGCAAGTATCACTTGAGCGACAAGCGACACGATGCAGGCGAGCACACCCAGCTCTTCATCACCGAAGGGGACAGCGCGTCGGGAAGCCTCAACAAAGCACGCGATCCCGAATGTCAGGCCGTCTTTTCGCTCAAGGGCAAGCCGCTCAACGCCTTCAACATGTCGCGCAAGGTGGTCTACCAGAACGAAGAGCTCAACCTGCTGCAGCATGCCCTCGGCATCGAGGAGGATCTCGAGGGGTTGCGATACAACCAGGTGATCATCGCCACCGATGCCGACGTCGACGGCATGCACATCCGCCTGCTCTTGCTCACCTTTTTTCTTCAGTTCTATCCCGAATTAGTCAAAAAGGACCACCTCTATATTCTAGAGACCCCGCTCTTCCGGGTGCGCACCAAGAAGAAGACACGTTACTGCTATTCCGAAGCCGAGCGCGACCTTGCCGTCGAGGAGCTGGGGGCCAAGTCGGAGATCACCCGGTTCAAGGGGCTCGGCGAGATTTCGCCAGGCGAATTCGGACAGTTCATCAACGAGAACATGCGCCTCGACCGCGTGGACAAGGCGGCCGGCACCGAGCTCAAAGAGATTTTGCGCTACTACATGGGCAAAAACACACCGGAGCGGCGTGAGGACATCATTGACAACCTGATCATCGAGCCGATCGACATGGTCATGTGACGGTCTGAAAAACTGTGCGTCGAATTGTCCAGACGGCCGGTTGACCAGACACTTCTACCGCGCGAAGATTCGAATAATTCCAATCTGCAACCACGAGAGCGAGGAGACCTTTGGCAAGATCAAAGGGAAGGAAGAAGAAGAAAAACAACGGACAGGCCATGCTCCCTCTCGCGCGTTCCTCGACGCGCACGACGTTACCCATCGAACCGACCTATCGCGAGTATTTCCTGCAATACGCGTCCTATGTCATCACCGACCGGGCGATCCCCGATGTAGCCGACGGTTTGAAGCCGGTCCAGCGCCGGCTCATGCACGCCATGCGGGTCATGGACGACGGCCGCTACCACAAGGTGGCCAACATCATCGGTCAGACCATGCAGTATCATCCTCACGGCGATACCTCGATCGGCGCCGCCCTCGTGGGCATGGGACAGTTCGGACTGCTCGTCGATACCCAGGGCAACTGGGGCGATCCGGTGACCGGAGACCCGGCGGCGGCGTCACGTTACATCGAGGCCCGGCTGACGGCTTTCGCCCGAGAAGTGCTCTTCGCGCCACACCTCACTAGATACAAGAAGTCCTACGACGGCCGCAACAAGGAGCCGATCACCCTGCCGGCACGCTTTCCGATCCTCTTGCTCACCGGCACCGAGGGGATCGCCGTGGGTCTCTCCACGCGCGTGCTGCCGCACAACTTCATCGAGGTCGTCGAAGCCCTGAAGGCGGCGCTGTGCAAAGAGCCCTTCGAGCTGTATCCCGACTTCCCGGGAGGCGGTCTCGCCGATGCCTCCGACTACAACGACGGGTGCAACGGCGCCAAGGTCAAGGTGCGCGCGAGGATCGAGAAGGGGGAAGGCAAGACGATCGAGATCAACGAGATCCCCTACGGCACCCATACCTCCTCCCTGATCGATTCGATCATCTCAGCCGGCGACAAGGGCAAAATCAAGATCTCCCACATCGAGGACAACACCGCGGCCGAGGTGAACATCAAGGTCACCTTCCAGCGCGGGGTCGATCTGGACAATGCGATCGATGCTCTCTACGCCTTCACCGACTGCGAGGTGGCCCACAGCCCGAACGGAATGGTCATCGTGGACACCAAGCCGCGGGCGATGAGCGTGAGCGACATGGTGCGCCTCGGTGCCGAATCGACCAAGGCGCTCCTGAAACGCGACCTCGAATACCGGCTGGAGCAGTTGGAGCTGCGCTGGCACCACAAGAGCCTGGTACAGATTTTCATCGAGAACCGCATCTACCTGCGAATCGAGAAGTGCACCTCCTTCGAGACGATCCTGCGAGAGATCGACAAGGGGCTGAAGCCCTTCAAGGGCGGCTTGCGCCGTGAGGTCGTCGAGGACGACCTGGTCATGCTCACTGAGGTCAAGATGCGGCGGATCAGCGCCTACGACGCGGAACGGGCCCAAGAGGAGCTGCTGGCCATCGACAAGGAGATCGCCGGCGTCAAGAAGAACCTGGGCAACCTCACTAAATTCACCATCGCCTGGTTCGACCACCTGCTCGAGGCCTACGGCGCGGGACGCGAACGCCGGACCGACCTCGTCACGTTCAGCGCCATACAGGCGGTCAAGGTGGTGGAGCGCACGGAAAAGCTCTTCGTCGACCGCCGTAGCGGTTTCATCGGCACGGCGTTGAAGAACGCCGAGGAGATCGGGCCGTGCTCTTCCATCGACGACGTGATCGTGTTTCTGGAAGACGGTGGCATGTCGGTGGTGAAGGCTGAGGAAAAGGCCTACATCGGAGATCGGATCATCCACGTGCAGGTCTTCAGGCCCGAGGACCGCGAGAGTGTATTCAACCTGATCTACGAGGATCGAGAGACCGGCAAGGCCTGGATCAAGCGATTCACGATCGGCGGAGTGACGCGAGGCAAGCTCTATGACCTGGCGTCCAACGCGGAGAAGGCCAGAGTGCTCTACTTCGTCGTGGACCAAGAGCCCTGCTTGTATGTGAAGCTCAAGAAGAAGCCCCGTATCCGGACCGACCTCTACCTCGGTCTCGGCGAGCTGTTGGTCAAGAACCGCGGCGCCGGCGGCAACGTGCTGACCAAGCATCGCATCTCGAGCATCAAGGTCATTTCAGCACAAAAGTACGAGGAGAAGAGGGGCGAACTCTGACGGTCCGTCACCTTCGAGGTTGGCCTCATCGGGAGCGGTTATCGGAGAGCTAACTCTATAAAAATCTTATTTATAGTTCGTTATGGCAATAAATAGTTGTAGATCGATAAAAGTGTATTTATTAAATGGTATTGCATAAAATCCGTCAGGTATGAATCGTTGTCAAGGCAGGTCACGAGCCACCCCTGATGGGAGCCTGCGCGGAGTGACGCGACGCAGGCTGTTCGGGGTGCGCGACAGGGGGAGGCTTCAATGGGGAAGCGGACGCGCGATCGGGGGGGAGTTGGGTATACCCGGAAGGTGATCGGAGGGGAACGGTCCGGGGCTCTTTTGACATTAAGTTCCTGTTTGGTAAAAAGTAATGCGGTTTCGATCCTACACGTTCTTTCTCCTGAAAACACCCAGAGTCGCGTAGAGGGCCGGTAGGGAATATTACAGGTCACGCGCATTTGAGGAAACTGATCTATCCCTCGACGGGATCATCCTCTTCGGCGATAGGAGGGCGCGCTGTTTCCCCGCGCCGGGCAAGGTTGGAGGTGGATGATATTTTTAGATATGAAAACTCCTAATATCATGAGTACTTATTTCATATCAATAAAAGTTGATATTTATTACCTCTTGTGTCGTAAGTAAATACAACGCTAATTTCGGCACACCTAAAACTCCCTTCTTCGAGCGACTAATTCCTCCTTTTTTTTGATTGCAAAGGTATTTGACAATGATTTGATGCACGATGACTCAGATTATCTTTTTAAACCAGGATAGATAGAAAGGGATGGACATGGCTGAATCGAATCTTGTCAAACCCCATGGTGGCGGCGAACTTAAGCCTCTGCTGCTCGAAGGTGGCGCTCTCGAGGCGGAGCTGAAGAAGGCTGAAACCCTGCCCAAGGTCATGATGACCTCGCGCGAGACGAGCGACTGCATCATGCTGGGGATCGGCGCTTTCACCCCTCTGAACGGATTCATGAATGAAGCCGACTGGCGGGGCGTGTGCGATGAGATGAAAACGAGCAAGGGCCTCTTCTGGCCGATCCCGATCACCCTTTCCGCCGACAAGGCGACCGCCGACGCCATTCCTGCTGGCGGCGAAGTGGCTCTTTGGGACGAAGAGAACAACGAGCTCATCGCGACCATGAAGGTGGAAGAGAAATATACCATCGACAAGGTTCACGAGTGCAAGTGCGTCTTTACGACCGATGACACGGAGCACCCCGGTGTGGCCAAGGTCATGGCCCAGAAGGACATGAACCTGGCCGGCCCGATCAAGGTCCTCTCCGAGAGCTTCTACCCCGAGATGTTCAAGGAGATCTATCAGCGTCCCGCCGATTCGCGCAAAATCTTCGAAGAGAAGGGCTGGACCACGGTCGCTGCGCTGCAGTTGCGCAACCCCATGCACAATTCCCACGCCTACCTCGCCTGGATCGCCAACGAGATCTGCGACGGCGTCTACATCCACCAGCTTGTCGGCGCCCTCAAGCCCGGCGACATCCCCGCAGAGGTGCGCGTCAAGGCCATCCAGGCCCTCGTGGACAATTACTTCCGCAAAGAGCGGATCGTCCAGGGCGGCTATCCCATGGAGATGCGCTATGCCGGTCCTCGTGAGGCCCTGCTCCACGCCGTCTTCCGCCAGAACTTCGGCTGCTCGCACCTCATCGTCGGTCGCGACCACGCCGGCGTCGGCGACTATTACGGCCCCTTCGACGCCCAGCATATTTTCCACAAGATCCCGAAGGATGCCCTCGAGCTCAAGCCGCTGCCTCTCGATTGGACCTTCTACTGCTACGACTGCGGTACCATGGCCTCGATGAAGACCTGTCCCCACGAGAGCAAGGCTGTCATCGACGAGAACGGTCAGTACCAGGGCGGCTCCCGCCTGCTCCTGTCCGGCACCATGCTCCGCAAGCTCATGAGCGAAGGCAAGCCGGTGCCCAAGGAGTTCTCCAAGCCCGAGGTCGTCGCGATCCTCAAAGAGTACTACGACAACCTCGATGAAAAGGTCGAGGTCAAGCTCCACGGCGCCGCCACGGGAGATGCAAAGAAGAAGTAACCGGCTTCCCGGCGTTCGTTTGTGACAACTCAAAGTTGTTTGATAACAGGTTCTGTGTGAGTTCGTGAGGCGGTGACACTCCGCCGCCTGGATACTTGTTGAACAGGAGGATATTGAATGCCCAGTTATGTTATTCCCGAAAAGTGCGATGGGTGCAAGGCGCTGGACAAGACCGCTTGCCAGTACATTTGCCCCAACGATCTCATGGTCCTGAACAAAGACTCGATGAAGGCTTACAACCAAGAGCCCGATACGTGCTGGGAGTGCCAGTGCTGTGTCAAGATCTGCCCCGTTCAGGCGATCGAGGTCAGAGGCTACGCGGACTTTATCCCCATGGGCGCTTCCGTGACGCCTCTTCGTAGCTCCGATTCGATCATGTGGACCGTCAAGTTCCGCAACGGCAGCCTCAAGCGGTTCAAGTTTCCCATCCGGACCACGGAAGAGGGAAAAGCCGAACCTTCCGGTGGTTTCGAGACCGGTACCGAAGATCTGCACGATTCCACCCTCTTCACCGAGCCCAACTCTCTCGGTCTCGACGCGGTGTGGACCAAGTAGTTGGCGATCAGTTCGTCTAAAAAGTAACGAAAAGAACAAGTAAAAGTTGATTTCATAGGAGGATTGGTATCGTGGCAAACTTCGAAACTGTTGAAGTCTCCACCGATCTGCTTATTTGCGGTGGTGGTATGGCTGCCTGTGGGGCTGCTGTAGAAGCTTCTTATTGGGCCAAGAAAAACGGCCTCAAGGTCACCCTCGTCGACAAGGCGGCCATGGACCGCTCCGGCGCCGTGGCCATGGGCCTTTCGGCGATCAACCAGTACGTCGGCATCAAAGACGGCGACAACACCGTCGGCGACTATATCAACTACGTGAAGAACGACCTCATGGGCGTTGCCCGTGACGACCTGGTGGCCAACATCGCCCGCCATGTGGACAGCTCGGTGCACCTCTTCGAAAAATGGGGTCTCCCCATCTGGAAGGACGAGGGCGGCGGATACGTTCACGAGGGTCGCTGGCAGCTCATGATCAACGGCGAGTCCTACAAGATCATCGTCGCCGAGGCCGCCAAGAACGCCCTCGTGGCCAACGGTCACGAGTATTTCGAGCGCGTCTACATCGTCGAGCCTCTCATGGACGGCGACCGTGTTGCCGGCGCTGTCGGTTTCAGCACCCGCGAGAACAAGTTCTACGTCTTCAAGGCCAAGGCTGTGCTCTGCACTATGGGTGGTGCGGTCCACGTCTTCCGTCCACGTTCCACGGGTGAGGGTCTCGGCCGTTCCTGGTATCCTCCCTTCAACTCCGGCTCCAGCGCCTACTTCACCCTTCGCGCCGGCGCCGAGATGACCTGCCAGGAAGTGCGCTTCATCCCCGTGCGTTTCAAAGATGCCTACGGCCCCGTGGGTGCCTGGTTCCTGCTCTTCAAGTCCCGCGCCACCAACGCTTTCGGCGGCAACTACATGGTCGAGCGCACCGACGAGCTCAAGAAGTGGGGCCCCTACGGCAAGGTCAAACCTATTCCCGCAAACCTGCGTAACTGGCTGGGTATGCTCGATGTGATGGAAGGCAAGGGCCCCATCTACATGCGCACCGAGGAAGCCATGAGCAAGATCGCCGAGCAGTACAAGGATGACCCCAAGGCCTATAAGAAGAAACGGAAAGAGCTCGAAAGCGAAGCGTGGGAAGATTTCCTCGACATGACGATCTCCCAGGCTCACCTCTGGGCCGCCACCAACGTCGAGCCCGAGAACAAACCCTCCGAAATCGCCGCCTGCGAGCCCTACTTCATCGGCTCCCACTCCGGCGCTTCCGGTGCCTGGGTTTCCGGTCCCAAGGACCTGGCTCCCGACGAGTACTTCTGGGGCTACGCCAACATGACCACCGTCAACGGCCTCTTCGCCGCTGGTGACGCCTCCGGCGCCTCGAGCCACAAGTTCTCCTCCGGCTCCCACGCCGAGGGTCGTATCTCCGCCAAGGCCGCCATCGCCTACATCATGGACAACAACACCCAGCCCAACGTGGACAACGCCTTGGTCGAGGATATGAAGGTCAAGATCCTCAAGCCCATAGACCTCTTCACCGAGACCCAGGATCAGTCCACCGATCCCGATGTCAATCCCGGATACATCCGCCCGAAGCAGTTCATGTTCCGCCTGCAGAAGATCATGGACGAGTACGCCGGTGGCGTGACCATGCAGTTCAGCACCAACAAGTACCTGCTCGAGAGAGGCATGGAGCTGCTCGGTCTGCTTTCCGAGGACTCCGCCAACATGGGAGCCGCCGACCTTCACGAGCTGATGCGCGCTTGGGAAGCGGTCCACCGTATGTGGCAGGCCGAAGCTCACGTCCGGACCATCATGTTCCGCGAAGAGACCCGTTGGCCCGGCTACTATTATCGTGCCGACTTCAACAGCATCGACGAGGAGAACTGGCTCTGCTTCGTCAACACCAAGTTCAACCCCGGCAGCGGCGAATGGGATGTCTTCAAGAAGGACATTATTCGCTTGGAAGTCTAAAGCGGAAGCTTTAGACTAGACGATCTATTACAATTGATCATAGTGTTGATCACCAAGGTGATCAATCAGCCGCTCATTAACTGATCCTTACAGGTCAGCAGGCGCCGACAGGCGCCTGCTGACCTTCTTTAAAGCCTTCTTTTCGACGAATCAGAATACAACAGGGGAGATCCCCTAGTGGACGAAGCAGAGGCGACCTGCCCGCATTGCAAACAGAAGCTCTTGAAGATGGCCAATCCCGAGGGAACCACCTGGGGAAGTGGTTATCAGCTCGTGTGTTTCAACGACGAGTGCCCCTACTACGTAAAGGGTTGGGAGCACATGCAGAAACAATTCAACGCGGCCGTTTCATATCGCTTTCGTTTCAACCCCACAACGGGAGAAAAAGGCCCCATCCCGGTCTGGTCGCGTCTCGCCTTGCGCGACCTGATCATCGAATGAACCCGGGATCATGACGATTCGCACGGGGAGGGGAAGAGAACGATACAACTCGATCACAACCTGAATCGAGCCACCGAAAGGGCGTAGAGAACGATGAGTCACTTCGAAAAAATCGATCGACTGAAAAAAGCCATCCTGAACGATTATCCGAGACTGTCACGGGAGGACACCTTCCATTTCGCGTGTCACCGTCACGTCAAATGTTTCAATTCCTGCTGCGCCGATGTGAACATCTTCCTGACGCCCTACGACGTGCTGCGCATGAAGAACCACCTGAAGATTTCATCTCAAGAGTTCCTCGATAAATACACGCTTCTCCCCATCGACAAAAACCTCCAGTATCCCGTGGTTGTCTTCAAGCTGCAGGAGGACGAGGAGAAACGCTGCCACTTTGTGGATAGGGAAAAGGGGTGTACGATCTACGAAAACCGTCCCTGGGCCTGCCGCATGTATCCTCTCGGCCTGGCCTCCCCCAAGGAGAAAAGCCCCGAGAACGAGCAGGATCAGGCCGCCTGTCCCGCGAAGCCGGCAGCCGACGAGGAGGAATTCTTCTTCCTCATGCGCGAGGAAGGCTGCTTGGGCTTCGAGGAAAACAAGCAGTGGACCGTCGAAGAGTGGATCGAAAATCAGGGTATTTCGACTTTCGACGAATTCGGACAGTTGTATAAGGAAATCACACTGCACGAGTTCTTCAGGACCGGACGCGAGATCACGCCTGAGAAGATGGAGATGTTCTTCATCGCTCTTTACAACCTGGACAAGTTCCGAAAACTGCTCTTCAACTCGACCTTTTTCGATCGCTTTACGATCGAGGAGCAACTCGAGAAAAAGTTGAAGGTAGATGATGAAGAGCTGCTGCGCTTCGGTTTCCGCTGGCTGCGTTTCAGCCTCTTCGGCGAGAAGACCCTGGAGATCAAGGCAGAGGGACCGCAGAACTCATCTAACCAACCAGCTCAGGCCGGAAAGACGACCGGTCCCACGAAGCACGGAATACCAGAGACCAAGGAGAAATGATCATGACTCAGCGTCTCAGGGTGGAGCCGGACACTTCTTTCATCAAGGAGCTTCAAGCAGCAGGAGGCGGCTCTCTGAAGAAGTGTTATCAATGCGCCACCTGCTCGGTTGTCTGTGAGCTCTCGGGCAACGGAACCGTCTTCCCGCGCAAGGAGATGCTCTGGGCACAGTGGGGGCTGAAAGATCGGCTCATGGCCGATCCCAATGTCTGGCAATGCCACCAGTGCAACGATTGTTCCACCTACTGCCCGCGGGGAGCGAGGCCAGGCGATGTCCTGGCCGCGGTAAGGACCAATATCTTCCGCAATTTCGCTTTTCCTGCCTTCATGGGCCGCGCGCTCGCCAGTCCGAAGGCCTTGCCCCTGCTGCTCCTGGCCCCGGTGCTGGTCCTCGTGATCCTGATCGGATCCAGCCCGGATCTGGGTTTCTCCAAGGCGCCGCCGCCCCCCGGTACAGAGGGTGGGTTCTTCAAGTACTTCATGCCTCATGGAGTCATGGAAGCCCTTTTCATGAGCGGCAACGTACTCATCTTCGCCTTCGCCGCCGCAGGGCTCCTGCGGTTCTGGCGGGGGATGAAAAAAGCCGCTCCCGAGGGGCGCGACATCAAGTTTTTACCCAGCCTGATCAACACGGTCCTCGAAATCTTCGCTCACAGCAAGTTTCGCAAGTGCCAGGTCAATTGGACCCGCTCGTGGGCCCATCTCCTCGTGTTCTACGGCTTTCTGGGGGCCATGGCTACCGCAGGCCTGGCCGTTATGGATATGACTCTGCTTGGCAACAACCCGCCCATTCCTTATTCCAGTCCGATCAAGATTCTCGGCAATCTGAGCGCTGTGGCTCTACTGGTCGGATCGATCGCCCTGATCCTGCGCAGGATCAGCGATCGTGAAAAGGTGGGCGCTAACGGCTACGCCGATTGGCTCTTTCTGGTCTTCATCTTGATCGTCTCGGTGACCGGCGTTCTGACGCAGATCACGAGACAGGTCGGGCCATATCAGTTGGCGTACATCGTCTATTTCATTCACATCGTGGCGGTCTTTTTCTTGCTTTGGTACGCACCTTACTCCAAGTTCGCTCACATGTTCTATCGCACCCTGGCCCTGGTCTACCTCCGTGGAGCGGCCGGCCAGACGGAGGCTGTGCCAGCTGACGCGAAAGGGGAGCAAAGGCCTTGATCGAGTGAAGGGGAGCCCATCGGGCTCGGGAGCCCTCTTTGGCTCCAGCGAACATAAAGACTGGAGAGGCAGATGGATAATTTGACAACAAACATTTGTGTCGTTGGAGGCGGAATAGCCGGGATGACGGTGGCGCTCGAGGCCGCCGAGACCGGAAAAAACGTCGTTCTCATCGAAAGGGAACCCTACCTCGGAGGACGGGTGGCTGCCGTTTTCCACTACTTTCCGAAACTCTGTCCCCCGACGTGTGGCATGGAGATCAACTTCAGACGCATTCGACAGAACCCTCGAATCCAGTTATTCACCCTGGCCGAGGTGGAGTCGATTTCTGGCAAGGACGGCAACTATACCGTGAAAGTGCGCCAGAACCCGCGATTCGTCAACGAGAAATGCACAGCCTGCGACGAGTGCAGCAAGGCTTGCACGATCGAGCGCACCGACAAATTCAACTATGGCCTGGGCAAGACCAAAGCCATCTATTTGCCCCATCCCATGGCCTTTCCGATGCGCTACGTCGTGGACCCGGCATACGCCAAGGATGAGAGCATGAAGGCTTGCGTCGAGGCCTGCTCCTACGACGCCATTGATCTTTCCATGCAAGCGGAGACCTTCGAGGTCCAGGCCGGTTCGGTGGTCTACGCCACCGGATGGAAGCCCTACGACGCCAGCAAGATCGACAACCTGGGCTACAGCAAGTACGCCAACGTGATCACCAACGTCGAGATGGAACGTCTGGCGGCGCCGAGCGGCCCCACGGAAGGCAAGATCCAGAGGCCCTCTGACAGCAAGCCGCCTCTCAAGGTGGCCTTTGCCCAGTGCGCCGGATCGCGCGACGAGAATCACCTGCCCTATTGCTCGGCCGTGTGCTGTTCGGCCTCGATCAAGCAGGCTACCTATCTGCGGGACAGCTTACCCGACACCGAGATCCACATCTTCTACATCGACATCCGTACACCTGGCCGCCTGGAGGATTTCTACGTCCAGCGGCAGGACGACGAAAAGATCCACTTCCACCGTGGCAAGCTCGCCAAGGTGTCGGAGAAACAGGACACGAAAAACCTCATCGTAGAGGCCGAGAACACCTTGACAGGCGAGACCACCGAGATGGAGGTCGACCTCGTCGTACTGGCCACCGGCATGGTTCCCAACACGGCTGACGAACCGCCACCACTGGACGCAGGCCGCGACGAGTGCGGATTCCTGGTGGCGAGCAACGGGAGCGGCATCATCGGCGCAGGCACCTCGGTCAGGCCCTTCGACGTGGCCAGCGCGGTACAGGATGCGACGGGTAAAGCCTTAGAAGCGATTTGCGCTCAAGCGAGGGAGTAGAGAGATGGCAGACATTGAATCCAAGGTCGGCGTTTATATCTGCACGGGCTGCGACATCGCCAACTCGATCGATTGCGATGCCGTCGCCAAAGTGGCCGAAAAAGAGTGCAAAGTGCCTGTCTGCAAGAACCATCCTTTCCTGTGCAGCGAAGAAGGCACCGAGATCATCAAGAAAGACATCGAGACCGAAGGCGTCAACAAAGTCGTCGTGGCGGCCTGTTCCTCGCGCGTGAACACGGACTGCTTCAATTTCGGCCCCGATATCCTCGTGGAGCGGGCTGCTCTGCGCGAGTTCGTGACTTGGACTCAGGAACCGAACCACGAAGACACCCAGATGATGGCCGAAGATTACGTGCGCATGGCCGTCACCAAGGCCGAAGGGGTCAACGCACCCTCCGCGTTCGACGAAGAGGTAAGCAAGCGCATCCTCGTCGTGGGCGGCGGAGTCGCTGGCATGGAGAGCGCTCTGGCCACATCAGCGGCCGGATACGAAACCGTGCTCGTGGAAAAGGAAGCCGGATTGGGCGGCTGGTCGGCCAAGTTCCACCAGTCCTTTCCACAGCAGTCGCCCTATCGCGATCTGCAACCCACCGGTGTTGGCGAGCTGGTCGAAAAGGTCCTCTCCAACGACAATATCAAGGTTTGCACCTCGTCGACGATCGGCGAGATCGACGGACAGCCCGGACAGTTCGACGTGATCATCAACAACGGCGCCGGCCCGATCAACGAGCGGATCGGCGCAGTGGTGCTCGCCTCGGGCTGGAGGCCCTACGATCCGAACAAGCTGGGTCATCTCGGCTACGGCCGCTGCAAGAACGTGGTGACCAGCATCGACGTGGAGAAGATGGCCAAGGACGGCGAGTTCCAGCGCCCCTCCGACAACCAGCCGGTCAAGAGCGTGGCCTTCATCCAGTGCGCTGGATCGCGCGATCAGGATCATCTTCCCTACTGCTCCGGCGTTTGCTGCCGCGTCTCGCTGAAGCAGGCCAAATACATCCGCGAGCGGTACCCTGACGCCAAGGTCTACATTATCTACAAGGATCTCCGCTCCCCGGCGCAGTACGAGCTCTTCTACGCCCACGTGCAGGAGGATGAAGGCATCTTTCTCACCAAGGGTGAGGTTGTCGAGGTCACGGAAGAGGCCGGCGACCGGGTGACGGTGGCGGTCGACGACACGCTGCTTGGTGAGAGCATCGAGGTTACCGCCGACATGGTCGTGCTGGCCACCGGCATGGTGCCTACCACGAAAGTCGACGACGACGAGCCGGCCCCCACCGAGGGCGAAGAGATCGAGTCCGAGGCAGCCGAGAAAAAGGACGACGGAGACAACGGCAAGGACGCGGGCGCCAGCGCCGAGGCGGGTGCCGGCATCCTGAATCTGGGCTACCGCCTGGGAACCGATCTTCCCAATCTGAAGTACGGATTCCCCGATTCGCACTACATCTGCTTCCCCTATGAGACCCGCCGGACCGGGATCTACGCCGCCGGAACGGTCAGGGCTCCCATGGACAGCGGCGCCTGCGTCGCCGACGCTAGGGGCGCCGCCATGAAGGCGATTCAGAGCGTGGAGATGCTCAGCCGCGGCGAGGCGGTCCACCCACGTTCCGGCGATATCTCGTATCCCGACTTCCTGCTGCAGCGCTGCACCCAGTGCAAGCGCTGCACCGAGGAATGCCCCTTCGGCACGCTCAATGAGGACGAGAAGGGTACCCCGCTGATCAACCTCCTGCGATGCCGCCGCTGCGGTATCTGCACCGGATCCTGCCCGGAAAGGATCATTTCCTTCCAGAACCATTCGGTGCAGAACATCTCCAAGGTGATCAAATCGATCGAGGTTCCCGACGAGGAGGAAGAAAAACCCAGGATCCTGGTGTTCATCTGCGAGAACGACGCCCTGCCGGCCTTCGACATGGCCGCGCAAAAAAGGCTCAAGTACAGCGCCATGGTGCGCATGATTCCGCTGCGCTGCATTGGTAATATCAACATCATCTGGATCGCCGACTCGCTCTCCTCGGGATTCGACGGCGTCATGCTCTTTGGCTGCAAACACGGCGACGACTATCAGTGCCACTTCATCAAGGGCAGCGAGCTGGCCGAGTACCGTATGGGCAACGTCCAGGAGAAGCTCAAACAACTGGTGCTCGAGGAGGAACGGGTCAGAATCCACGAAATGGCCATCGACGAGTACGATAAGATTCCGCAGCTCATCAACGAATACGTAGAGGAGATCGAAGAGATCGGTCCCAATCCCTACAAGGGCTTCTGATGAGCCGCGCGCTGATGCGCATGATCGAGGTTTTAGAATAAAAGGTATTCTTTTTAGGGCCGTGCGGCGGCGATCGAGATGGTCGAGCCGTGCGGGGACAACAGATTAAGGAGTTTGGATTATGGCAGATCTTCCCAATACGCCGCTTCTTGATGAGCTGGAGAAAGGACCTTGGCCCAGCTTCGTCAAAGAAATCAAGCTAGCCGCCCAGAAGAATGACATGAGCAAAGACCTCCTGGGCCAACTGGAGCTTTCGTATAACCAAAAGATCGGGCACTGGAAGCACGGCGGCATCGTCGGCGTGATGGGTTATGGCGGTGGCGTGATCGGACGTTATTCGGACCTTCCCGACAAGTTCCCCAAAATCTCCCACTTCCACACGATGCGTATCAACCAGCCCTCCGGTTGGTTCTACACGTCCGATGTCCTGCGCAAGCTCTGCGATATTTGGGACAGGCGCGGTTCCGGCCTCACCAACATGCACGGCTCCACCGGCGACATCATCTTCCTGGGGACGGTCACCGATGAGCTCGAGCCGATTTTCGCCGAACTGACCGAGCAAGGTTTCGACCTGGGCGGTTCCGGCTCGGACGTGAGAACTCCTAGCTGCTGCGTAGGTCCCGCGCGTTGCGAATGGGCCTGCTACGATACTCTCAAGGCCTGCTACGACATCACCCAGCGCTACCAGGACGAGCTGCACCGCCCGGCCTTCCCCTACAAGTGGAAGTTCAAATTTTCCGGCTGTGCCAACGACTGCGTGGCTGCCAAAGCGCGCGCCGACATCTCCATCATCGGAACCTGGAAGGACGACATCCGCATCGACCAGGCCGGTGTCAAGGAGTACGTGGACAACGGTCTCAACATCGTGCGCGACGTGGTCGGTAACTGCCCCTCCAAATGCATGGAATGGGACGGCAAGGAGCTCACCGTCGACAATTCGAACTGCCGCCGCTGCATGCATTGCATCAACGTGATGCCCAAGGCACTGCGCCCTGGAACCGAGACCGGCGCCACCGTGCTGATCGGCTCCAAGGCTCCCATCGTGGAAGGCGCGCTGCTTTCCTCAGTGCTGATCCCCTTCCTCAAAGTCGACGATGCCGAAGAGATGGATGACTTCTGCGACGTCATCGAAGAGATCATCGACGTCTGGTGTGAAGAGGGCAAGGCTCGCGAGCGTATCGGCGAGTTCATCCAGCGCGTCGGCATGGGTAATTTCCTCGACGCTGTGGGTCTCGAGGCGCTGCCCGAGATGGTGGCCTTCCCCCGTGATAACCCCTACGTCTTCTACGACCTGGATGGCGACGACGAGGAAAAGGAAGGTTAGGCGGCATAAAGCCCTGACCTTTCATCCGAGTCGTATCGGATTGCTTAGAAGCGGATAAAGAGTATAAATAGATAGAATATGGGAGTTCTCAATAATGGCTGAGGAAAAGAAAAAGAGAATCACCGATATCGGGCCGCCTAACTACGAGCAGTTCTTGCCGCCGATCATCAAAGACAACTACGGCAAGTGGAAATATCATGAGATCGTCAAACCTGGCGTGATGGTTCACGTAGGTGAATCGGGTGACAAGCTCTTCACGGTAAGGGCCGGCTCGCCCCGTCTCGTCTCGACCGCCAAGATCAGAATGTATGCCGACCTGGCCGAGAAGTACTGCGGCGGCCACCTGCGCTTTACCAGCCGTCACAACGTCGAGTTCCTGCTCTCCGACGGGAGCAAGGTCGACGCGCTGATCAAGGATCTTGCCGACCTCGGACACCCCGTGGGCGGCATCGGCAACGCCATCTCGAGCATCGTCCACACCCAGGGCTGGGTTCACTGCCACTCGGCGGCGACCGACGCCTCGGGTATCGTCAAGGCGGTCATGGACGAGCTCAACGAGTATTTCACGAGCACCAAGCTTCCCGGCAAGCTGCGCATCGCCCTGGCTTGCTGCTTGAACATGTGCGGCGCCGTGCACTGCTCGGACATCGCCATCCTCGGTATCCACAGGAAGCCTCCTATCACCGATCACGCCACCCTGAAAAAGGTCTGCGAGATCCCCACGGTGAGCGCTTCCTGTCCCACCGCCGCCATCCGTCCGGCCACGGTCGACGGCTTCGAGTCGGTGGAGGTTCTCGAGGAACAGTGCATGTACTGCGCCAACTGCTATACCGTATGCCCGGCCATGCCTCTCAACGACCCCGTCAACGACGGTGTTTCGATCTGGGTGGGCGGCAAGGTCTCCGATGCGCGCGTGCCTCCCAAGTTCTCCAAGCTGGCCGTGCCCTATATCCCCAACAATCCTCCGCGTTGGCCCGAGGTGGTCGGCACGGTGAAGAATATCGTCGAAGTCTGGGCTCAGAACGCCAGGCCTTACGAGCGCTTGGGCGAGTGGATCGAGAGGATCACCTGGCCGCGTTTCTTCAAAATGACCGAAATCGAGTTCTCCAAGGAGCACATCGATGACTTCAAGCACGCTGGACTGAGCTTCAACAGGACAGCGCAGATCACACATGTCCAATAACATTGAATCGAGGTGAAGACATGTCGGAGATGATGAGTGTCGAAGAAGTGGCGGATGCCATGTACAAGATGGTCAAAGAGGCGCAGGGCATGAAAAAGCTCAAGCCCACCGACCTGACCAAGAGCATGATCCAGATCTTCGAAGACAAGGTTGACAAGAAGCTCTGCAAAGCGGCGATCAGGGAGCTCATGGAGTCCGGTCGCTGCGTCTATACCTACTTCGGGGGAAGCTTCATCGAGATCCCTCACAAGGAAGGTGCAGAGAACTGAGACCGGCTGATTCCGGACTCGGACCCGACACTGTTCTCAATCAAGGAAGATGATGCGCGCATTCTACCCGCGCCTCATGATCGCCGGCACCTCCGGTGATTCTGGCAAGACCGCGGTGACGGTCGGCCTCGCCGGGGCATGGTCCCGTCGAGGCCGGTCCGTTGCTGCATTCAAGAAAGGTCCCGACTATATCGACGCCGCATGGTTGTCTGCGGCATCCGGGAAGGCGGCCCGCAATCTGGATACGTTTTTGGCCGCCCCCGAAACGATCAAGCGTTCTTTTGTGCATCACGCGATTCCCGATGGCATCAATATCATCGAAGGGAACCGTGGCCTCCACGACGGATTCGACGCCGAGGGCACCCACAGTTCCGCTGCTCTTTCAAAGCTGATCAAATGCCCTGTAGTCCTCGTCCAGGACGTGACCAAGATGACACGCAGCGCCGCCGCCGTCGTGCTCGGCACGCGCATGCTCGATCCAGAGGTCGAGCTGGCCGGAGTGATCCTGAACAAGATCGCCGGTCCACGGCACGAGAAAACGGTGCGCGCCGCGATCGCGAAGTACTGCGGTATTCCCGTTTTCGGGGCGCTGCCCAAGCTTCCCGCAGAGGCCAAGATCCTATCGCGCCACCTGGGGCTGATCACCCCTCGCGAGGAGCGACGGCGGAATGAGCTCGTCGAGCGCCTCGCCGAGGTGATCGAGAACTGTGTCGATCTGGATCGGGTGCTTGCCGTGGCGCAGTCCGCGCCGGACATCGCAGGCGCAGGGCCGGCCGAACCCTTGTTCGAGCCCGATGCTCATCGGGCGCGGGTCAGGGTCTGCTACCTGAGCGACGCGGCTTTTTCGTTCTACTACCCGGAAAACCTCGAAGCTCTCACAGCGGCCGGCGCCGAGCTCGTTCCGGTCTCGGCTCTCGAGGCGCGCGAGCTGCCCGAGTGTCATGCCCTCTACGTGGGAGGGGGGTTCCCCGAATCCCACGCCACGGCATTGGCGGACAACCGCCTCTTTCGGGAGAGCCTCTTTCGAGCCGCGAGCTCGGGACTGCCGATCTACGCCGAGTGCGGGGGGCTGATCTATTTGGCTGAAAACCTCTCGATCGAGGGGACGGACTACCCCATGACCGGGGTCTTCCCCTTACGTATCGGGATGAACATAAAACCGCAGGGGCATGGCTACGTGAGGATCCGGGTGGACGATGAGAATCCTTTCTTCCACCACGGAACCGAGATCCAGGGACACGAGTTTCACTACTCGTATCCCCTCGATCTCGCCCCCTACGATGACGGTTTCGCAAATCGCGGGACCGGGACAGAGGACCTCGATGCGGTGAGAACCGTTTTTGAGGTGAAACGCGGCGTCGGATGCGGAGGAGGACGCGACGGACTGCTGCGATGGAACGTTCTGGGTACTTACACCCATATTCACGCTCTCGGCTGTCCCGCCTGGGCGTCGGGGTTGGTAGGTGCCGCAGATAGGAATAGAAAGGAATAAGACACCATGGCGTTGAAAAGATCCAAAAAAGCAAAAAAGGGGCTGAAAACCCTCCGCAGTCAGAGCAGCGGGTCTTCGGTGGAAACCTCACCCCTTCGCCCCGTTCATATCGATAAGCTCGCGCCCTGCATGAATGCCTGCCCCCAAGGGACGAACATTCGCAAGGTTCTGACCACCATCGGCCTCGCCGAGAAGCGCGAAATACCCCAGGATGACGCCTTCAAAGAGGCTTTCGAAATCCTCACTGAAAAGAATCCCTTCCCCTCGGTCTGCGGCCGCGTCTGCCCGCACCCCTGCGAAGATGCCTGCAACCGCAAGGAAAAGGAAGGATCCGCCTCGATCAACTCGGTGGAACGTTACGTCGGTGATCTGGGGCTCGAGAAGGGTTTCGAGCTGACCAAGCTTCCCGATGCCAAGGAGCAGAGCGAAAAGATCGCCGTGATCGGCTCCGGTCCCGCCGGCCTCGGCTGCGCCTATCACCTGGCCAAACGCGGTTACAAAGTGACCGTGTTCGAGGCTTTTTCGCAGGCCGGTGGCATGCTGCGTTACGGCATCCCCGCCTATCGGCTGCCTCGCGACATTCTCGATGCCGAGATCGATCGGATCGTCAAGCTGGGCGTGGAGCTCAAGTGCAACGTCTCGGTGGGCAAGGACATCCTGTACGAAGACGTCAAGAAAGACTTCGACGCCATCTTCGTGGGTATCGGCGCTCACAAGGGCCGCCCCCTGCGTCTCGATGGCGAGGATGCCGCCAACTTCATGACCGGCGCCGAGTTCCTCAACCTGGCCAACTCGGGCAAGGAAATCGATATCGGCAAGAAGGTCGTGGTCATCGGCGGCGGTGACACCGCCATCGACGCCGCCCGCGTGGCCCGTCGCATGGGCGCCGAGGTTTCGATCCTCTACCGCCGTACGCGCACCGAGATGCCGGCCATCGACGAAGAGATCGTCGGCGCCGAGGAAGAGGGTGTCGAGATCCAGCTCCTGGCCGCTCCGGTGGGGATCAAGAAGGACGGTGAGAAGGCTTCGGCCATGGTCTTTCAGAAGTGCGAGCTCGGCGAGCCCGACTCCTCCGGCCGCCGCCGTCCCGTCCCGATCGAGGGTTCCGAGTACGACGTGGCGGCCTCTTTCTTCATCTCCGCCGTGAGCCAGGCGCCTTCCTTCGAAGGGCTGGAAGAGGTCGGCAACCCGAAGGATTGGGTCAAGGCCGACAAGTTTATGCAGACCGAACAGGACAATGTCTACGGCGGTGGCGATGTACTCGAGCTGGGGCTCGTGACGGTGGCGCTCTATCAGGGCCGCCGCGCCGCGGAAACCATCCACGAGAACTTCCGCGGGCAGGAGCACAGGGACCCGCAGAACCCGCCGCCTGTGATCGAAGCCGACAAGATCAAGCTTGGTTACTATCAGGAGCTCTTGCGCCAGCAGGGTGATCAACTAGCCGTGGACACCCGTTTTGCTAACCCTGACGCCGAAATCAGCAAAGGTCTCACCCGGGAACAGGTCATCGAGGAGTCCAAACGCTGCATGAGCTGCGGTTCCTGTTTCGAATGTGGCGAGTGCTGGAGCTATTGCCAGGACCAGGCGATCGTCAAACCGCTGAAGGCGGGCGAGAAGTACAAGTTCAAGCTCGAGTTCTGCAACGGGTGTAAAAAGTGCGCCGAGCAATGTCCCTGTGGATTCATCGAGATGCACATGCCTGGACAGGCGCCGACTTACGACACAGTCTAACGTGAAGTCTGTGCGGGAGTGTCGTTCCGTATTTTTCCGCGTTTTGAGTAAGGAGTAGAAACAGATGCCCATTTTCGAACATGGCAATATCAGTATTGAGGTCGACGAAGACGGGTTCATGCAGGAGCCCGATCAATGGAACCAAGAGGTCGCCTGCGCTCTGGCCACCACCGAGGGCGTCGATGATCTGACCGATGAGCACTGGAAATTGGTCGAATATCTTCGCGATTACTACAAACAATTCGGTATCGCTCCCATGATTCGCAAGCTCTGCAAGGAGACCGGATTTCCCCTCAAGAAGATCTACGAGCTCTTTCCGTCCGGACCTGCGAAGGGCGCCTGCAAGGTGGCTGGCCTGGCCAAGCCGACCGGCTGCGTCTGATCAACTCAGACTCGGGTCTTTCTCCCGGGGTTCGCCCGACCCGTCACGCGGTTCTACCGCGGGCTCTGGGAGGAAGAACGTAACAGCGCCGGAGGGTAGTGCCGCCGCGACGAACCCGCCTCCAGCACGAAAGAGCCAGCACGAAAGAGAGAGAGAGAAACCATCGTCATCATGATGCCCCATCGCGAAGAACATCTCCGGCGACCTGTGAACGCCGGCGGACGAACAGGGTTTCTGGCGCTCTGCGGGATCGGGCATCAGTCTGCCACGCTGTCCGAACGGGAGCCCTTTCATATCTGCCGTAAGGACCTCGGCGGTGCGGTGACCTTTTTCAAGGGGCTTCCAGGGGTGAACGAGGTCGTGCTGGTCGCGACGTGCAACCGGCTCGAAGCCTATATGGTTCTCGATGCGGGGGTCGACGCCTTCGGCGTGATGAAAGCCTTTCTGTTCGGCTACAAGGGGATCGATGCGCAGGAGTCGAGACACCTCTTCTACCAGCATCACGGCAGCACGGTGGCCCGTCGTCTCTTCCGCGTGGTGGCCGGTCTCGATTCCTTGGTTTTCGGCGAGTACCAGATCGCGAGCCAGGTGAAAGAAGCCTACAGCGCGGCCTGCAGCTCCAAGGGAGCGGGCAAGGTGCTGCACAAGCTCTTTCATCTGGCCTTCCGCGCCGGCAAGAGAGTGCGCAGCAAGACCACGATCGGCGGCGGGCAATACTCGGTGGCCGGCGTGACGCTGCGCCTGCTCAAGGAACGCCTCGATCGGCACGATCCGGTCCTGCTCATCGGGATCAACGAGAGCATCCAGATCGTGGCGGAAGGCTTGCGGGCCGCCGGGTTCGAGAGGCTGATCTTTGCCAATCGAACCGCCGTCAAGGCGCAGAAGCTGGCGAGCCGCTGCGGCGGGGGCGAGTGGTCCTCGCTCGAGGATCTTCCCGGGCTTCTGGCCCGCTGCCGCGGTCTGGTGAGCTGCACCGCCGCTCCGGGAGCTGTGATCACCGCCGCTCATTGGGAGCGCTGTCTTGACGCCGCTCGGCCCGGGCTTGGGCAGGGACGAACTGGCCCCGAGCTGGTGCCAAAGCTGGTAGTCGACATGGCCGTGCCGCGCGATGTAGAGGTCGTGGGGAAGCTGGCCGACATCGTGCGCATCGTCGATCTCGAAGACCTCAAGCACCTCCTCGACAACCAGGAACGCGACCGTCTGGCCGAACTGCCTGCGGCTCAGAGCCTCATCGAGGATGTGGTCACCTCCTTCCAGGTGTGGATGGAGCACGCCTTTGATCCAGGTGTGGCCAACCTGGCGAAGGAGTACGAACGGATTCGGCAGAAGTGCCTGGAAGAAGCCAGGGTTCACTTCGGATCGGAAGACCAGGAAGCTCTCGAGCGTTTTTCGCGGCAGATCATGCAAAGCTTCCTGAAAGTACCGGCACGCACCTTCCTGGATCAGGGCCGCCAGGACTCGAAACCGCAGGGATTGTGCCGGTTGAAGAAAGACCTGGCCGCCACCTCGCGCACGTGCAACCCGATCAATGCAACGGCGACGCCAGGAGAACGAGGGACCGAGGGGAATGAGACGCTTTCCGCGGCCCCGGCCGTCGAGACGTGCACGCCAACCTGCCGTCGCAACGAGGAGGAACACCATGCTCGCTGAGCTGTTGCAGCGCAACAAGACCGAGATTCTCGAGAGCTGGCGCCGCAGGATTCTGGAGACCTATCCCGCTGATTCGTCCCACTTTCTCGGCGGCCAGAAGGATCAATTTCTCAACCCCGTGGGACATGCCGTCAGGCAGGGTGTGGAAGACCTGTTTGAGGGGCTACTCGGGGACGCTAGCGACGAGAAGCTGCGCGAGGTCCTCGATTCCATCATCCGCATCCGGTCGGTCCAGGATTTTGGCCCCGCCGAGGCGGTGGGTTTTATTTTTTTGGCGAAGGCGGCGGTGCGCGAACATCTTGAGGCGGCTGTTCTCGAGGCCGGGCTCGAGAAGCAGCTCTGGTCCTTCGAGAGCCGCGTCGATCGCCTGGCTCTGCTGGCCTTCGAGGTCTACATGCTCTGCCGCGAGAAGCTCTTCGAGATCAAGCTGCGATCTCACGTGAGCGGTCCCTTCCCGATTCATCAGCGGACGAAGCAAAAAGACAAGGGGCAGCAGAAGAACTCGCCGGCAGACGGCACTGACGGATGCGACGCGGCAGGATGCGATTCTGGCGCAAACGACCAGATCCAGGACAACACAGATAACGACAGATAGCGACAGCTCATAGAAGTGAAACATAACGGAGGACACGCTCAATGAATGACAAGCAATCCTTCTTCTCGCAGTGGAAGTGGGGTGTGATCATCGGCGCGGTGGCTATTCTGCTGATTTTGCTGATCGGTTTGGGCCCTTTCTTTTTCGGCGTGCTGATCCCCTACGTTGCCGCTCTGATTTTCGTCTGCGGCTTCGTGCAACGCATCGTGACCTGGGCCAGATCGCCGGTGCCCTTCAGGATCACTACCACCTGCGGCCAGCAGAAGTCGTTGCCCTGGATCAAGAACAGTAATCTGGAGAGCCCGCACAACCTGCTCGGTGTGTGGGGCAGGATGCTGCTCGAGATCCTGTTTTTCCGGTCGCTTTTTCGAAACACCCAGGTCGGACTCAGAGAGGGACCCAAGCTGGTCTACGGCAACAACAAGTTCCTCTGGCTCGCAGGGCTGGCCTTCCACTGGTCGTTTCTGATCATCATACTGCGGCACCTGCGGTTTTTTACAGAACCCGTGCCCGGTTGGGTGCTGGGGATCCAGGGGCTCGACTCGATCTTTCAGATTGGACTGCCGTTGCTGTGCCTCACCGATCTGATCATCCTGGGGGCTCTGTCCTACCTGTTCGTGCGCAGGATCTTGGTGCCTCAGGTGCGCTTCATCTCCCTGCCCACCGACTATTTTGCGCTGCTCCTGCTGCTGGCGATCGTGCTCAGCGGCATCTTCATGCGCTACTTTACCAAGGTGGACATCGTGGAGGTCAAGAAGCTCTCCATGGGATTGATCTCGCTGAGCCCCTACATTCCGCACGGCATCGGCATCATGTTCTATCTGCACCTGTTCCTGGTGTGTACGCTGATGATCTACTTTCCCTTCAGCAAGCTGATGCACATGGGCGGCGTGTTCTTGAGCCCCACGCGGAATTTGGCCAACAACAACCGCGAGCAGCGCCACGTCAATCCCTGGAACTATCCGGTGAAGGTCCATACCTATGAGGAATACGAGGATGAGTTCCGTGACAAGATGAAGGCGGCTGGCATGCCGCTGGAGAAGGATGTCTAACGGCCGGCCCGCCCGCCGGGGGGACGATCGGAACGAGGACAACGTGAAAAAAGCCCTCAGGGACTTGACCGTTTGAAAAGGATAGAGAGTTATGTCCGAGAATAAACTGAAACCGGAGGAAGTGTCGAGGATCGACTACAAGCCTCCCAAGAAAGACTGGATGGATCCCTCCTTGGAGTTCAAGAAGGGCAGCTACAACTATGGAGCCAATCCAGATTCTCTCGAGTATCTCGATCTGCCGTCACTCGGGAAATGGCAGCCCACGCAACCAGACTGGAAGCTTCCCGAGAACTGGAAGGAAATTGTCCTGGATGCCTTCAAGGACCGGCTGGACAAGTACCGCTCCTTCCGGCTGTTTCTGGATGTCTGCGTGCGCTGCGGCGCCTGCGCCGACAAGTGCCACTTCTTCATCGGCTCGGGCGATCCCAAGAACATGCCGGTGCTGCGCACCGAGCTGCTGCGCTCGGTATACAGGCACCATTTCACCAAGACGGGCAAGTTCTTCGGCAAGGCGGCCGGCGCCCGCGAGCTGACCTTCGACGTGCTCAAAGAGTGGTTCTCCTACTTCTACCAGTGCACCGAATGCCGCCGCTGCTCGGTTTTTTGCCCCTACGGCATCGACACCGCCGAGATCACCATGATGGGGCGCGAGATGCTCAACCTGTTGGGTGTCGGAATCGACTGGATCTGCACCCCCGCCGCCAACTGCTTCAGAACCGGGAACCACCTCGGGATTCAGCCGCACGGCTTCCAGGACAGCGTCGATTTCGCGGTCGATGACCTGAAAGACCTCACCGGTGTGCAGGCGGATGTCTCGGTGAACCGTAAGGGTGCCGAAATCCTGTTCGTGGTGCCGTCGGCCGACTACTTCGCCGACCCACACTACTACGGCTTCCTGGGGTACATTTCGCTCTTCCATGAGATCGGCCTGGACTATACGTTCAGTTCCTTCGCCTCGGAGGGCGGCAACTTCGGCCTCTTCCACTCGAACGATATGATGAAGCGGCTGAACGCCAAGATCTATGCCGAGGCCAAGCGCCTGGGGGTTAAATGGATTATCGGCGGCGAGTGCGGTCACATGTGGCGCGTGCTGCACCAGTACATGGACACCATGAACGGCCCTGTCGACTTCCTCGATGTGCCGGTCTCGCCGATCACGGGAACGCGCTTCGACAACGCCAAGACGACCAAGATGGTGCACATCTGCGAGTTTACCTCGGATCTCATCCAGCAAGGCAAGCTCAAGCTCGACAAGCGGCGCAACGACCAGTGGAAGGTGACTTTCCACGACTCGTGCAATCCGGCGCGTGCCATGGGGCTGCTGGATGAGCCGCGCTACGTGCTGAACAACGTGTGCAACCAGTTCCACGAGATGCCCGAGAACACGATCCGCGAGCAGACCTTTTGCTGCGGCAGCGGCTCGGGGATCGGCACCGACGAGAATCTGGAGGTGCGCATGCGCGGCGGGCTGCCGAGGGCCAATGCGGTCAAGCATGTCCATGACAAGCACGGTGTGAATCTGCTCACGTGCATCTGCGCCATCGACAAGGCCACCCTGCCTGCTCTGATGGACTTCTGGGTTCCCGGAGTGCAGGTGGGTAGCGTGCACGAACTGGTGGCCAACGCTCTCGTCATGAAGGATGAGAAGGACCGCACCACCGATCTGCGCGGAGAGACGTTTCTGCATCTGGCAAACAAGGAAACCGAGGGCGACAACCCCGAGGGCGATAACAACGCCGAGGTCCCGGCCGACAAGGCCGCCGTTTAAGGGAGGGCGAAGAGGATGTATGACGCAGGAAAGATCATCCCTGGCCTGATCATCTTCCTCGGGCTGGTCAGCTTCCCTGTCTGGTACAACACCAGCAGCGGAAAAACCGATCATGTGCCCGAGCTCGCCACGCCGAAGGGCGAGAAGTGTGTGGACTCTGTGGAGCATATGCGCGCATCTCACATGGACATCCTCAACGAATGGCGCGACCGCGTCGTTCGTAAAGGGGAGCGCTATACCGAGATCAATGGTGAACTCGAAGAGATGAGCCTCTCAGAGACCTGTATGAAATGCCACAATGACAAGGCCGGTTTTTGCGACCAGTGCCACAACTATCTGGGTGTCAATCCCTACTGCTGGGATTGCCACCTCGAGCCGGAGGTGATTGAGCAATGGCAGTCAACCGAAGAAGATTCTTAAAGGTCGCGGGGCTGACCGCCCTGGGAGTAGCCGGCAAGCCTTGTGTGGACCTGATCGCGCCCGGCGAGGCGTTGATGGCGTCTTCGGCGAAGCACGAGGCCAAGGCCGGCGGCAAGCGCTGGGCTATGGTGATCAATCTCAAAGCCTGCAACGAGCACAAAGATTGCACCAAGTGTATGGACGCCTGCCACCAGTCCCACTACGTGCCCGATTTTGGCCCCGATAACAAGAAGGACGAGGTCAAGTGGATCTGGCAGGAGCCTTTCCATCACGCCTTTCCCAACCAAGATCACCGCTTTGTAAAGGACGAGATCAAGGCGATGCCGATGCTCGTGCTTTGCAACCACTGCGACAATCCGCCGTGCGTGCGGGTCTGCCCCACGCAGGCGACCTTCCGCCGCGAGGACGGGATTGTGATGATGGACTACCACCGCTGCATTGGCTGTCGCTATTGCGTGGCGGCCTGCCCTTACGGCTCGCGCAGCTTCAACTGGCGCGATCCGCGCCCGCACATCAAAAAAGATCTCGATCCGGAGTTGCCGACGTTTCCGACGCGCAGCCGCGGTGTGGTAGAGAAGTGTAATTTTTGCACCGAGCAGCTAGCGCGCGGCAAGATGCCGGTCTGTGTGGAGGCCTGCGAGGCCAAGGCGCTGACCTTCGGCGATCTGGAAGACGCCGAATCCGATGTGCGCAAACTCCTGGCGGAAAACTATTCGATTCGACGCAAACCCGAGCTCGGTACCAATCCCGAAGTCTACTACATAGTGTGAGGTTGACATGATCGAGAAGGCTCTGATCGGCGGGAAGCGCTACTGGACTCTGGTGGGCGTCCTGTCGGCAATCGTGTTTGTTGGTTTTCTCTTCTATCTGCGCCAGTTGAACGTAGGCTTGGGTGTGACGGGGTTGAGCCGCGACGTGACCTGGGGTTTCTACATCGCCCAGTTCACCTTTCTGGTGGGTGTGGCCGCATCGGCCGTGATGGTGGTTCTGCCCTACTACCTGCACAACTACAAAGCTTTCGGGAAGATCACCATCTTAGGTGAGTTCCTGGCGGTTTCCGCAGTGACCATGTGTCTGCTCTTCATCATCGTTGACTTGGGGCAGCCGGCACGGGCGGTCAATATCATCCTGAATCCCACGCCTGGATCGATCCTCTTCTGGGACATGGTGGTGCTGAACGGATACCTTTTGCTCAACATCGTCATCGCCTGGATCTCCCTCGATTCGGAGCGCAAATCGATCGCGCCGCCGTCATGGATCAAGTGGGTGATCCTGCTCTCGATCCCCTGGGCGGTGAGTATTCATACGGTAACGGCGTTCATCTACAACGGTCTGGGGGCGCGCTCCTTCTGGTTCACGGCCATCCTGGCGCCGCGCTTCCTGGCCTCGGCGTTTGCCTCCGGTCCGGCGCTGCTGATCATTCTGTGCCTGATCCTGCGCAAGTTCACCAAGTTCGATGCCGGCAAGGAGCCGATCCAGAACCTGGCCAAGATCGTGACCTACGCCTTGATCCTGAACGTCTTCTTCGTGCTGCTCGAGATCTTCACGGTGTTCTATAGCCAGATTCCGCATCACATGCACCATTTCGAGTACCTGCTCTTCGGCTTAGAAGGGCACAATACGCTGGTGCCCTGGATCTGGGTCTCCTTCACCTTGGCGATCGTGGCCATGATCTTTCTGATCAACCCCAACACGCGGCGCAAGGAGAAGGTGTTGGCCTTCGCCTGCGGCGCGGTGTTCCTCTCCACCTGGATCGACAAGGGGCTCGGCATGGTGGTGGCAGGCTTTGTGCCCTCGCCGCTGGGTACGATCACCGACTACGTGCCCTCCTTCACCGAGCTCATGATCGCCTTCGGGATCTACGGCTTCGGCTTCCTGATCCTGACGGTGCTCTACAAGATCGCACTGACGGTGCGGAAAAAAATCGCCTGACGCTGGTGGGGGACGCGGAAGGTGACCCGGCGGCGTAATGCCCGGCGGCGTAATGCCGCCCACACCGGTGACCGCCCCGCAAGCTGCAATCCGACCTGAACACATCCAACACCCCGGAGCTTTTACCGGCTCCGGGGTGTTTTTGTTTCCAAGAGTAATATCGCTGCAGAGGACTTTGCTCTATCAAGTGCGTGTACGACACGAGCCACAATCGATCGGTTCCGCGTCACAGCCACATCGGTGCAGCGGCTGCTTACCACGCTGCCGCTGCTAAAACGAAACGGGACACTGCCGCCGCATTGCCGCGAAAGGTATGACCGCTGCTAAAAGGTACGGCAAGGCAGTTTCCCAAGCTACGCGAGGGGCTGTCTGAGTGGGGCCTTTTGTTTTCTCACTTCGCACTTCTCTCCTCTCGCTCCTCATGTATGGAGCGTTGCCGTTCGCAAGTCCATCGATTGCGGTATTTATGAATGCAGGACAGCGCTGCGGGGGCAACCTGTGGCGCCATCCTCGCCATCCACACCGCAGGAAACCTTCTGCAGTGGAATCCCCATGGTCATGGGATCGTGAGTGAAGGTCTTTTCGATCGCCAGGGCAAGTTTCATCACCTGCCGGATCTCGATGCCAAGCTCGTAGAAGATCTCTTCTGCGAGAAGCTTTTGGTCGAGCTCTTGAAAAAAATATCGTATCTCGCCCGGCCTCGTCGCGTCGATGAGCACCTGGCTGCATTCTGGCTTTTCAGTACACGCCAAAGGCGCTCCTGCTGATCCGCGGGATCCGGCCTTCTTTCACATGGCGAGATACAAGATAAGGCCTGCGGTGGCTCTCTCAAAAATGTCCTCCGATCCGGAAAACGAAAAGGTTGTCTACAGAGCGAACTTCAACGCCATGCTGGGGACCGATCGGATCGAGGTCGATTCTCTTGAGTTCATAGCCAAGGTCTTGATGCATGTTCCGGACAAAAACAAACGAAGGGTGATCGGGTACGGCGTCTACTCGAGTCGTGCTCTTGGAGAAAGGAGAAAGCGCAGAACCGACGAAAAAAATGACTCTTTGGTAAGGTGTGTCTCTTAAAACTCCGGTCGCTTGCTACAAGATCGTGAGAGACGTCACCTTCGAGGTGTTTCGCGGAATGCCGTTCGCCTCGTGGGTGACCATGCAGGCGTGGATGCCGCCGGCACCGTCCTTATCGGAAAGCACCGCATCACCCTCCAGGTTGTGCCAGGCCGAGACCATGATAGTCGCTTTGATCGCATGAGGTTGCACCATGAGCGACGGCTCGCGATCAACGAGCAGGGTGGCCACCCCCATCGTAAGGGGGCTCGCCGACGAGGTTCCATTGAAATCAGAGACGATCCACGGGGCACTCGTGCTGGTTGTTTCCACGTCATCGCCCGGGGCAACCACCTCGGGCTTCTCGTGTCCTTCTACCGGGTTCCACCACGACGAGTACGACGCCATGACATCATCGTCTCAGATCACCGTGTCGCCGTCGTTGTAGCATCCCGAGCTGATCATGTTGTAGCCGTTGTCCGGCGATGTGGAATAGGGATCGGGATTATGACCAAAATTGCCGTTCGACATGAACGCGAGCACGCCGTAGTTCCTAATGATAAAGTCAAAAAACCGGTCGAGGAAGACGATAGAGCCTGCATTCTCGTTCCACGTCGACTGACAAGCTTGATTGCGCCGAGCGCAAAGAGTATCCAGGCCTATGACTCGTCAGATGCCATGCTAAAACGAGCGGCTCGAAAAATGACACCGCTCCATGGAGCCAAACTGAGTTTCCATGTTGCGAAGCATCAAGATTGCGCATTCGAAGAAAAATCCGCCGATATTGTCATGTCTGGCTGGAGCCTTTGTTATCTCGTCACCGATGATCCACTGAATTGGAAACGAACACTGCGCGATCTGATGACCGCGTTTTTTGTCGTGTTGCGGGAGAACGGGCAGATCATCATCATCGAAACCATGGGCACTGGATGTGCGATCCCGATCCCACCCGACCACCTGACCGAATACTTCGCAGTCCTCGAAAGTTTTTATGGTTTCAAAAAAGAGACCATCAGAACCGACTGCAAGTTCACCGACAACGACGAGGCCGAGAGGTTCGTGGAGCTTTTCTTCGGCCCGGAAACCACCGCGAAGATCGATCACAAAACCCTGCGGTTACCGGAAAACACTGTCATCTTCTCGCGGAAGATCCGAACGACATTCGAACGCTCGTGATCTAACGTCAGGCCGAGACCGCGATTCTCTCCCGCCTTCCGGCTCATCCCCCCTGAAGGTCCGAGTGGGCGACTACGGGAGCGACCTGGTAGCAGTGCGCTTCAAAGCCGGCGGATCAGGGCACACGCCCAATCACTCCGGAAAAGCCGGGATAACGCGCGCCTCGGCGATTTGGACGGACAGCCGGCGCCCTTTGCCACGGTCCGAACACCGAAGGACGGGTACCAGGGCCCTTGGCACGTTGTTCCCTTGCGGCAGAGACATTTGAACGGCGCGGCGAAGCCGGGTATGATCCACCCTCCTTAAATCTTGCACCATTGAGCCGAGGAGTCGACGTATGACGAGTGAGCAGACCCAGGAACAGCCGCAGAAGCTAGGCTGGCGGTTTCCCTCCACGTTCTGGTACGCGAATGGGGCGGAGCTCTGCGAACGTGCCGCCTTCTACGGCATGTTCATCACGCTTTTTCGGTATCTCAACGAGGCCGTGGGCTTTACCGATGTGGAAACCGGCTGGATCACCGGGGCTTTTGCATCGATCCTCTACTTCCTTCCCACGTTCATGGGCATCATAGCCGACAAGACCGGTTTCAAGTCGGCGCTCATCGTGGCGTTTACGCTGCTTGCCGCCGGCTACTCCCTGCTGGGCGCCTATCAGCTCAAGAGCACCGCTCTGATCTCGCTCGCGCTGATCATGTTCGGCGGCGCCATCATCAAGCCGGTCATCTCCGGCACTGTGGCCAAGTGCAGCGACTCCGCCCACCGGGCACGCGCCATGTCGATTTTCTACATGGTCGTGAACATCGGGTCATTCAGCGGCAAGGGGCTCGCCGGGGAGCTCAACGAGGTGCTCGGCCTGCAGTACATCAACTTTTATGCGGGGGGCATGTCGTTCGTCGCGCTCGTGCTGGTTTCTCTCTTCTACAAGAATCCCGACACGGAGGGGACGGGCAAGACGGTCGGGGAAGCCGTGCGCGGTCTGCTTCGAGTGATGCTCCACTTCCGCTTCCTCAGCCTGATCCTGATTATCGGAGGATTCTGGGCGATCCAGGGGCAGCTCTACGCCTCGATGCCCACCTACATCGAGCGCCTGCTCGGCAAGGGCTACAAGCCGGAGTGGCTGGCCAACATCAACCCGCTGGTGGTCGTTATCTGCGTGGTGCCGATCACGAACCTGGTGCGCCATTTCAAGCCGGCGAACGCCATCAGCATCGGCCTCGCCATCATTCCGTTCACCGCCCTGGTGATCTCCCTCAGCCCTCTCGTGGAGAGCGCCGCGGGCGAGAGCTTGAACCTGGGGCTCTTCGCGCTCCACCCGCTCGTGCTCATGTTCATCATCGGCATCGGTCTGCAAGGGCTCGCGGAGTGTTTCCTTTCGCCGAAGTGGCTGGAGTACGCGTCGAAACAGGCCCCCAAGGGAGAGGTGGGGCTCTACCTCGGCTTTTCCCACCTGACCACCTTCTTTGCCTGGCTCTTCGGGTTCATCCTCGCGGGGTATTTGCTGCACGGCTACTGCCCCGATCCCAAGACCTTCACGCCAGAGGTGAGACACCAGTGGCGCCTGGCCACGGATGCCGAGTACCGGTTCACCCTGGAGGAAGCGAGGCTCGCCGAGCTCGGGGACGCGGGGGCGATCCCTGAATCGATCCGGGCGGCTTTCGCCGATAACGGAGTCGTCCTGGCGGCCGGCGCCACGCTGGCGACGGAGGAGCCCCGAGACAAATGGAAGAAAGACCCCGAAGGCACCTGGAAAATCACGAGCGCGGACCACGTCTTCAGGATCGAGGAAGTCCGCTTCGATATCGAGACGGAAGTGGAAGGGGAGGAACGCTCGGGCAAGATGATCGAGCTGCTGGTCCTCGCCGATGAGCCGCGCCCGCGGGAGGAAACCCCGCCGGTGCCAGAGGTGTATAATCGTGCTCATTATATCTGGTACATTTTCACTGGGATCGGCGTGGCCGCGTTTCTAGCGATCCTTGTGTTCAAGTGGGTGACCGACGCGATCGATCGCGGCCGTGCGGCGGAAGAGAACTGAACCCCGGGGGCTGGATCACTGCGGCGTCCGTCCGTGCAAGCGCCCCGGAACGTAGCGTGCAGGTAGCAGGATTCCGGTAGCCGGGTCGAGAAAGTCTGAATTATCGATTACCGCTCCACTATTTATCGAGTTTTTGCAGAAGGAACTCATCGATGCTTGCACAAAGGGATTTGGCTTTCTTCAGGTCTTCGAGGGCGCTGACGTTATTGTCGAGCTCGAGGTAGGCCCGAGCCGATGACAGAGCCTCCTCGTAGCGGCCGATCTCGTTGCAGGCGGAGGCCCGCAAGAGGTTGATCACCGGGGGGCATCGTCGAGCTGCTTCGCCGTTGCTAGGCTTGAATAAGATTCTTCATAGTGCTCAAGTGCAGCAGAGACAATGGCTCTATATAGGTGAAGCCTCGCGCGGAGCATTGCGGGAAAGTTGTATTCCGGGACTTCTTGGAGCGCTGTTTCTGCCTTCGACGACCGTTGAGAAAGAAATATGCTCTCTGTTCGAGGGTTCGGGAGCTATTGCCCAGAATGAAAGCTCGGACCGGTCGGGAGCGCTTCCTTTTCCGATTTGAAGCGTCTCGGTCTCAGATTTTCAACACAATTCGGCTCCCTTTCAGTGCCCAGTTTGTGCCAGACGGGGGGGCGCGGTACGCCACGAGATCGACCAATGAGATTGAGATTCCTATCCTCCAAGATGCATCAACCGGACCGGCTCTTCAGGGCAATACGAGGTTTTCGAAGTCAAAGCGGATCTGTTCGTTTTTGGATTCATTCGGCCAGGTGATCAGGATCTGACAGGATTCTTCCGGTTCCAATGTTTCATTCAAATTTCCTACCAGCTTGAAATTCATGGAGAATGATTCCGGAGAACTGGTAATCGAAGTGCTTCGCTTTTGTAAAGTACAGATTCTTTCCCCGCCTCGATCGAGGAAGAAATCGAGGGTGTCCAGATTTCTGCCGTATCTTCCCTTGCCGTTGATTTGGATCTGCGCGTTGGCAGCCAGTCCCGATGATTGAAAAGCTTCTACAGAGTATGTTCGGCCTTGAAAAGTAATCCGCGATTCGGCTCCCCTGTCAGAAGGATCGAGGTGGACTTCATGGTTTGTGAGCACGAACCGGACCGGCACGGCAAAACTCAACCTGGTGAAGGTGGAGGTTTCTGGTGACTGCAAGGGTATTTCCATGGCCTGCCAGTCGTTGGTGAAGTCCATCTGACCTTCATAACACCGTTCCCAGTAGGAATGACTATTTTCCTCCTTGGAATATTGGTTTTGTCTGGCATCCTCGGCTGACAGGAGGACGGGTTGTTGATATTGAAATCCGTTCAGTCCGGGTTCGGCAATCACCTTGAAATACAGGCGAGCCGATTGTTTGCCCGTATCCAAATCAGCTATCAGACCGGTGGACACGGCATAGGCTTTGAATGCACCGTTGACAGATGTTGGATACTCGGGGAAGCTCCCGCCCTGGAAGCAGAAGGGTGCAGGACCTCATCCTCCCCCGGTTCCCCAGTGATATACGTTTTGGGAAGCCTCACCGAGCTTGTCGATAACCTGCCAGAAGGTCGCATCCGCTTGACCGATGCGGTATTATCTCTCCTGGGGTGGTGGGTGGATTCAAGGGTGCCGTGTTGTCGCCGACGATTTTCCGCGTGATTTCGCCGTTTTAAGCTACTGCAGTGTGTTCTGATGAAAGCAGCGAGCGAGATTGGTCTTTGGATTGATTGCGGTGGAAAACTCTGAGCAGTTGGGGTAGAGGAATCGTAGATACCCCTCCTGGATCTTATATGGTAAATCGAGATGAAATCTAATGACGTCTGAAATTGGGATGTCATTTCGTAAACGTCGCAGGAGGGGCGCAGGTATTGGGCTCATTTTGATTTCTTTTTTCTAGATCGCTTTTCTATGTTTTTATTGGCCCGTTCGCGAGCTTCTTTGAGGCGGTACGATTCTCCGTTGATCACGACGTTTTCAGATTTATGGATGAGCCGATCGATGAGTGTGACGACGCAGGCGGAGCTCGGAAAGACCTCGTTCCATTGGGTGAATGGCTTGTTGGTGGTAAGTATGATCGACTTTTCCCGGTATCGCCTGGTGACGATTTCAAAAAGCAGATCAGCATGTTCCGCTGAGGTCGACAAATAGCCGATTTCATCGATGTTGAGGAGTTGTGGTTTTGTGTAGTGGCGGAAGCGGCGCATCAAAGCGCTGCTCGATTCCTGTGCTGCCGAATCGTTGAGCAGTTCGCTGGCGGTGAGAAAGCGTGCGGTGTAGCCCTTGAGGATCGCCTGATAGGCCAGGTTTTTGGCGATCATGGTCTTTCCCACACCGTTGGGTTCGACAAAGATCACGTTGACCGCTTCGTTGATAAAGTCGAGATTAGTGCGGGCAGATCTTGTCCGAATCTTTCGACTCCCGGATCGCCTCGACGAATCCGGCTTCGAGCACTCCTGTAGGCAGTGCAAACATTTCGATACCCGGAATGGCGATCAAGCTCGCACATACCTTGCCAATGAGAGTCACGGGGTAGATGTCGCCGTATCCCACGGTCGTGAGCGTTGCCACAGCCCACCACATGGTCGCCGGTATGCTGAAGAACGCCTTCGGCTGAACTGTGTTCTCACAGTAATCGAGCAAGCTCGACGACAGCACGAGTAAGAGTGCCATGATCGCCGACGTCAGAACCATCTCCTCCTTCTTCGACAGGAAAACATTCTTGATGAGGGTGAGCGACGAGAAATGGACGATTTCCCATATTCTTCTGCGAGTCTTCATGCAGCACCCTGACTGTGATGTAACTCCATCGGAAGCACCCCCGCAGCGGTTAACCCGATATTTGATCATATCCCGAATCAAGCTCGGCCGACGCGTTCACATCACACGCCGAATTTCTCACGGGCTCTCGGTCTCTTGCGGCCATACAGTCCGTCGATCTCACGATATCAAACGGCCCGTCAGAGACAAGGCGGAACGGGGCAGGGGGTGGCATGCAATCCCTACCGGTTTCTGGACGAGCTCGCTTCTTCTGGATCTGACCGTCGGATCGTAAAATCAGCCCCTCAGCGCGACGGTCCCGCGAATCTTCGCGACGGAGTTTCCGAATCATATTGGCGCATGACTGTCCCTGTGTAACCTTGCCGGGACTCGACAGTGTGCGTCACGGACAACGCCGGCAACGGATTCCATTTCCACATGGAGATCGTCAAAGACGGCAAGAACATGATGATCGAGAACGGCAAGCTCTCGTCGACGGCCAACAAGCTGATCGGCGGGCTCTCGCGTTATGCGCCGTCCCTTTCGGCCTTCGGCAATACCGTGGCGTCGTCCATTCTGCGCCTCGTGCCGAACCACGAGGCTTCGACCAAAATCTGCTGAAGCGACATGAACCGCAGCGCCCTGATCCGCGTACCGCTCGGCTGGATCAAGGGACGCAATCTGGCCATGAAGGTCAATCCCCTCGAAAATACGCCCTTCGAGGACTCCAAGGACCGCCAGACCGTGGAGTTCCGCTCCCCCGACGGTTCGGCCCTCGTCCACATGCTGCCAGCGGGCGAGCGCGTGGAGAAGACCCTGCAAGCCATGCACAAGGACATCTACTCCAACTGATCGGCAGAACGGGTTAGAAGCAACCTCGCTGGCGGGGACGCCAGATTCCCCGGGGGACTAACTCGGAGATTGGTCATGCGCGTAGAGCAATCGGCAGGCGGATTGACGCCAGATCGTACCGCGCCGCCCTCCCTCGCCATCGGTGTTCGGATGTTTCATTTCCATCGCCGATGGCTTCCGTAAATTCGTTGTCTTGAAGAACATGCCGGTCGGGCTACGGTTGGCTGTGACGAATGAGTTAGTGAGAAGGTGTGAGCATCGACGTTCCGGCAAAAGCCGCCGGCGGTGGGAAGCTGGGAATGGTCTCACCTCAATACCCGAGAGCCTCGAGCTTTTCGCGGGTCTGCTCATCCATCTCGCCGGCCGGGCCGCCCGCCGCGAAGTCGGAAGCCCAGCGTTCGAGCTCGCCGGAAAGAGCCGTGACGGTCTTGCGATAAGCGGGATTGCGGATCAGATTGGTGGTCTCGGCGGGATCGGCGCTCAGATCGTAGAGCTCGCGACGGTTTTGCATGAAGGGTACGCTCACCAGCTTCCACAGCCCCTGCCGCACCGACTTGGCTTTGTTGAAGTTGAGCCGGGGAGCACCTTCCTCCACGTCGTAGGGCTTGCAGGCTTCGGCGAAGATCAGGCGCTGCCGCTCGCTCTCACCCGCTTCGGCGCTCAACGCCGCGCCGGCAGACACCAAGCCCGGCCAGTTCACGATGAGCGGAATGCGCACGTTCGAATCGTACACAAAAAGACCGTGGTCGGAGTAGTCGGCATGTTCCCAGAATGTTTCGGCATGGTCCGCCGTGAAAACCACCAGCGTCTCCCGACTCCTCCATGGTGTCCAGAACGCACCCGATCTGCTGGTCCATGAAGGCGATCGCCCCGCAATAGAGTCCATGCAGATCTCGGCAGCGGCGGTCGGGTGCCCCGCCGCTGGCCAGGTATTTGCGCGCATCCAGCACGTTTTGGATCGATCCCAGGGTTTTGTCACCGGCGGCTGCCGCACAGAAGGTCGTGCGGAACGGTTCGGGTCGGTCGTAGGGCCGGTGAGGATCGAAGTAGTGAACCATCGCGAAAAAGGGGCGCTCCGCGTCACGCGCCTGGAGCCAAGCGATCACCGCATCGGAGATCTTGTCGGCTTTCCTGATCAGCTTGTTGTGCGGCAGCCCGGTGTCGATCGTAAAGTCTTCGTCGAAGTGCTCGAAGCCCCCGGCGATGCCGAACTCGGCACTCACGCAATAACTGGCCACGAAGGCGGCTGTCTCGAATCCGGCCTCACGGAAGTGCGCGCTGAGCCGCGCATGGCCCGGCATCGAGGGGAAAGCCGTTGCGCCCGGCACCGTGGTCCTTCGGTTGCCGGGAGGTGAGCAGCGACGAAAAAGAGGGCAGCGTCGCCGGGATGACGGTGTTGAAATCGTTGAAGACCATGCCCCCGGAGGCAAGCTCGTCGAGGCACGGACTGGTGGGCAGCTTGAAGCCGTAACAGCCCAGGTGATCGGCGCGCAGTGTATCGGCCACGATGAGCAGCACGTTGCGTGGCCGGGGTTGATCAGAGGACGTCGAGGATCCCAACCACATCCAGACGGCGATCCCGCTGCCGATGAGCACAAAAGTGATCACCAGCAGAATCACCACAGCCTGGCCGGAAGCTCTGCCGGAGGGTTCTATCCCCTGATCTCTCGTCGCGAATCGGATCGACATTCCTTGCGGTCCTCAGTTAGTATGTGCCACGGACAATCACCTCAGCGCACGCCACGCGATGCTCCTATGTGCTCAGGAGCGGTCGGAACAGCACACCCCATCCCAGACCGAACAGCACGAGCAGGACAAATAGGAGAATGAACACGGCGACACAATCGGGCGATATCTTGTCCAGCTTCTTGTCGGCCACGTTGCTCCTGAACGTGGCAACGAACTCCTCCAATCGCGGGTTGCCCTCGAACCCGACGAAGGTGAGTGTAGCCATTTTAGCCGAAAAAAGCCCGCCCACCAGGATGGAAGCCGCGCCGGACTCACCAGACTGCACGATGAACTGCCACACCGAGTAGGAGTTGAATAGCGCGGTCTTCGAAGCCTTGATCGGCGGACCGATGGAGGGTGGCTTCTCTTCGAAGGGGATTTCCATCTGTGCCAAACTCTGGCGCACGCTCTCCAGGGCGGTTTCGCGCGTCACATTGCCCACGCTCAGGCCGGACGGCCGCGTGGCAAAGGAGACCGCGATGACTACCAGAACAAACCCAAAGCAGATGTCCTGCGTCACGTATTCGGCCTGGAAGGTCCCGGTGAGCAGACCTTCGAGGCTCCTGAGCGGCAGCAGGAATAAAACCGGCACAAACACCTGCCAACCTCTACTCGCAACAAAAAAAGGCCTGCGCCTGGCCATCGCGATGCCCAGATAGAGGAGAATCAAAACGAGCAGTATAAAACGAAGCCCCATCACGATCATGGTTGCCAATCCTCTCCTAGAGACTTACGAGATCTTTCGAAACCCTTTTTCGATGCTATGATTCTGATAAAATAAGTAATCCTACGAAGCCTGAATTGTCTTTGTTCGCCGCTGCTTGCCGAGGATCAGCAGAATCCGCAGGTCTCGGGTGTTGTCGAGCTGCCGCCGCCCCAGATCCCGGTGCAGCAGCTCTACGGCCACAACGCCCGCGGCGGCGGCCCCGGCCCGAACATTCGCGCCAACCAGGACACGTCCGGCCTGCCGCAAAACGAGACCTGGATGACGGTCAATCCTCTCGACATCAACAACATCGTAGGCGGCGCCAACGATTATCGCAACGGCGATGCCACCGCCGGATGGTACACCAGCTTCGACGGCGGCCTCACCTGGACCGACGGAGTCTTCCCGCTTCCCGGCAACTACGATGCCTCTGGTGATCCCGCGGTGGAGTTTGGTCTGAACGAAAGGGTCTACTTCGCGCAGCTCATCTTCCAGCGCGATGGCGAGCTGCCGCCGTCGGGCATCTACGTGTCTACCTCGACCGACGGCGGGGTGAGCTATTCGACGCCGCTCGAGATCAGCGATACCGACTCCAACCAGGGATCGACGTGACCCTGACCCGCTCACACGACGTTCGCCTTCATCACACTCAGCGCGCAGGGTGCCGATTACACCTCGCAGGCGTTGAGCCTGGAGGCTCTGCCGTAAGCCATCACATAAATGTCAGGCCGCACGTGGGGATACAGCCGTAGGGCAGTGTCCCCGGCTGCTGGCAGTCAGCCCCACCACCGAATACACCTCACCACACCACACCACTGCCATTCCTCACTGTCTGACCACTGGTACAATCACGATCCTTCGGGCACGATCATTGCAATTCCAAGAAGGAGAAAAAACGATGAAAATCAACCAATTCTTCGCAGGCGCAAGCTTGCTGAGCGCACCGGGCTTCCTCGCGGCTCAACCCGCCATGCTCTGGTCGGAGACCTATGGTGGCTCCGATTACGAATACCGAAACTCGGTTGTGCAGACCGATGATGGCGATTTCGTGATCGCCGGGTAGATGATCCCACCGGGAGCGGGCGCTTATCAGCGGGATGTCTATCTGCTCAAGACCGATGCCAACGGCAACGATGAGTGGATTCGGAAGCACGGCGGCAGCCAACACGAACGCGGCCTGGCTGTCTGTCAGACTTATGACGGCGGCTATATCGTTGCCGAAGACACCCGATCGTACGGTGCAGGTGCCAATGATGTCTATGTGCTCAAGACCGACGATGCGGGTAACGAGATTTGGAGCTTCATCAACGGTGGTGTCGATACGGACGTCGGTAACGCCATCGCAGTCACAGATGACGAGGGTTATATCATCGCCGGCTACACGCGGTCGTTCGGCTCGGGTGAGAGTGACGTCTACCTGATCCGCCTCGAAGGATTTGATGTGACCATTAAAACCAAGGTGCTCACTCCGTCGATTCAGGCGCCGGGGATCCTGCAGGTCGACTTGACCGCCAGCAACCAGAGTACATCGACGGTTGTGACGAATGTCTTCACCCGAGTGCAACTGCCCAACGGATCGGGTATCCCTTCGGTGGGGGCTGGTTGCTTGGACCCTATTCCGTCTCGCTTCCCGCCCGGGACAGCCGCAGCGCAACCGTCACGCACAATGTGCCTTCCAAGGCACCTGTGGGTGCTTATATCTATGAAGCCAACATCGGACCCCATCCCACGATCGATCATCACTCGTCCGATGATTTCCAGGTGGCACCCTGATCAACGATGTGTGATCGGAAAACCTGTTGCGGAATACTCATCCCGCTCTCGATAACAACGGGACGCTGATTTACGGCGGCGTCCCTGGCTCAAAATACTCGATCCACACTGCAGCGTCGTATTCGATTCCTATTTAGGCTTCACTCGCTTGGGAGCGACAGGAACGGGATTTTCACCAGGATTGACGACTTTCCATTCAATCGTCGAAGTAACTCCCGCCATTACACCTCCCACTGGAGCCCGCACCGCCACTCCAAAGTATTCAGCAACCGTCGTTAATTTTTTTGCACCTTTAATCCCAGAACCCACGTAACACCCGATGAGATTTATTCTGGCCCCATCGGTAAATCGACCTTTCAGCGGTTTGAGATCTTTTTTCCAATCTTCTTCATTTCCATTCAAATAAGTGCACTTTGTAAGTTCCTTGCTCTGGCCCAATCCCATGGAAATAAATCCCGATGAACCGTGTCCATAGATATTCAGCTCTTGAATACTGCCTTCATTCCCTATTTTATCCAGAATATCTTGCACCATTTCCTTCTTGTTTTCGTGTGTAGTCGGGTTCTTGCCTTGGTTCGTCAAGCAGTCAAACCACAATTGATCGTATTCGTTGTCTTCGAATCTTTGCTTTTCGACGACGTGAAGCGTGACAGCTGTCTGCTGAACAAAGAGAAACGGTTTTGCTTGTATCGACTTATTTGTCGCAAAAGAAACGAATAAAAGAAGGATGCAACAGCCAACAACACCGAAGACTACCCTGCGTTGAAAGGGATTTATAATAGTGTTCACATTATCTCCCTTATTAAGATTCTCGTTGAAGAAATCCCGATTAGATGTCCATTTTACATTATCGCTGTATGATTGGATGCAGTTGGAAAAAAACCGCATTTCAATACTGTCAATCGTGGACAGAGTCACCGAATACGAAATCGTCACGGCTGAATGTATTGCTTCATGATTTCGCTACTGGATTCCTCAATGCAAAAGAGACTTCTCCACTCGTCTCTGATCAGCAGGCGAAACCATACACAGACAATACGGCCTTCTTCCACGTTTCCGTTCGAGTCTCGAAAATAAATAAAAGCCTCGGGACGCGTCCCCAAAGCATGTCCATCAAGAACATCTCCAAAATCTATACCAGCCATAATGGCATCGATAACTTGTGGCTCAGTAATATTGAAATTGATATCTTCAGGTGAAAGACCTCCATAAGGTGAAGCGAATTCGTAAATCGCTATCGCATCGACGTTTTGAAAGTCGAACTCTATCGGTAGGCAACCGCAAGTGGATGTCGAGAGTATCAAAAAGAGTGATATACTAGCAAGCAGAACGACTCGAAACATGGCTATCCTCCTTTTCCCAATAATTAGCTAGCCTTACAAGCCAGATACAAGTCCGACCCATCTGATTCACTTGAACTAATATAAATAGTCTTTCATTATTAATACTTTGCACTATTACGTTACATTCTTGAACTAAGTCTCTGCAAGTAAAAATCTGCTTACGTCACTACCGCATGAGCACAACCTCGAACTTGCCGTGACGTTCCGGCGGACTATCGCCGTGACGGTGTTCCGACCCTAACCCTTCCCGGTGATGGAGCACAGTATAGCGTTCGAATAGCTTCAGGATCTGCCCCGGAGCCAGGTCAGTGCGCACCAGGCCTTGGGGATTCCTGAAAGAATGGTTTCCGAGTGCTTCCCAGTTGGCCTTGTGAGATTCGTACTCGGGATCCTGTGTGGTCAAACCGTTGATCCAGATGAGGGTGCCCTTGTGTTGCTCAGGCGAAGCGCGGCGTTCCGGGGGGCGGATCTCGACAGAAGTCGGTTTGTTCTTGAACACAGCAAACCCAACGGCGAGGCGCGAGAAGTGATCGAGAGCGACGACCACCCACCGGCAGAAGGGCCAGGCCTGCGACTACGAATGGGGGAGCCAAGGGACCCGGAAGCCGGAAGACGTTGGGGCAACGGTGAGATCGGCGCACCAGATGTGGTCCGGATACTTCGAGGTGACGACTCGCTGCACCGCGACTTCCGGATCGCCGTCTGCAAACGACCCGTCATTGGCAGGTCGTGAAGGGTGCTCGTCTATCATTCGACCGACAGTAGTCGCGCCGAGGTGAAGCCCGGCTCGGGCCACCGCGTTTGCGATACGATCCTTTCCCATATTCGGAAAGAAGACCTTCAGGTGGCGGACGATTGCGCGGACGAGGTTCGGGAACTTGTTGACAGGTACGGGCGTCTGGAGCAGGGCGCTCTCCCCCTCTTCATCGATGCGTTGGTGCCAGGAGGCTACGGTATTCTCGTTGAGCAGGAAGGTCTCGGCCGTCTGAGCGATGGACCAGCCCCGCGCCGTTCGGATCTGGAGGACTTGCAGTCTTTCGGTGGATCGGTAGTACGGCCGCCGGTGGGGCGGCACACGGCCGAAACGACTGTCCTTGAGTCGGATCTCTTTCTTGAGGATGGCACTTTCCCGCTTTGCGAGGGCGAGGTCGGCGACCACTCGCGATAGGCTACCCACCTTCTCTGACCGGCGGCCATAGGCAGCCATGAAGTCCGTGGTGGCAAAGGAAAGAGTGTGGATGACGGCTGATTTGACCTGCTTGGGCCAGGTCTTCGGGAGGGGAGTCGTCTTCAGCTGGCACATGAAAACTCTCCGGCAGTGTAGGGAACGATCCTTCCCGGAGGAGAGTATAACACGTAAATTGTCAGGCCCTTGAGTCACTGGATCTGCGGCGACGTTGGCATCAGAAAGTCGCTGGACGATCTCAGGGCGAGCACACCCCGCTGGGAAGATCTGCCGAGACTTGCCGTATTTCAATAAAAATTTATTGAAAATCAATAAATAATTATTGACAAACGATTGATATCGGTCTAATCTGACCGATACGATTCACGAGCCGTCACCCGGCGAGGGAGGCAGAGACATGAAAAACCCGAACCGCACTCACGGAGCGCGCTGGCTCGCGATGTTGATCGGCCTGGGGCAGATCGTCATCGGGGCGGCTGCCGCGGGAGCCGTCCTCTGGATGCTGATCTCGTTTCCTGTCTGGTGGGGAGATGCGCCGCGCGTCCCTTTGCCGATCGAGGTCGGCATTCGGGCCGAATCCGACTTCCTTGCGCTCGAGTCGACCGACACCACTTTCCGCACATGGGAACTTGGCCGTATGAACGCCAAACTCGAGGTCACGTTCGCTAGCCCCTGGGCGCAGTGGGCCTACCTGTACCTGGCGCTGCTGGAGTTCGTGCTGGTGTTCCTGATCCTCCACTTTCTGCGAAAGATCGTGGGATCGATCAGCGCAGGCGAAGCCTTCAGCGCACTGAACGCCGGCCGGTTGCGCTGGGTGGGAGGGCTCCTGATCCTGGAAGCGATCTTCGGACCGGGGGCCGCCGTCATCGTTTCGAAGGTCGCCCTGCAAAGCCTCGATTTCATCGGCGGCGAGTTGACCATCAACTGGTTCCGCGACTTCAGCGAAGGCGGATTCTTCTCCGGATGGATCATACTGATCCTGAGCGAAGTGTTCCGTCAGGGGGCCGAGATGAAGCGTGAACAGTCTCTCACCATCTAGGAGCGATCATGGCTATCAAGGTCAAACTGGATCTGATGATGGTGAAGCGCGAGATCTCGCTCACTGAACTTTCCGAGAAGGTGGGCATCACGCTGGCGAACCTGTCGATCCTCAAGAACAACAAGGCGAAGGCGCTGCGGTTCAGCACGCTCGATGCGCTGTGCGTGGCGTTGAAGTGTCAGCCGGGGGACCTGCTGGAACACTCCACTCCGCGGACCAGCTGTAATTGACAGGCACTCTGTGGACCTGTCCCTTCCGAAAACCCCGTCCGCATTATCAAAGAAGATCTCCATCCTCCCCAAATCTTTGACAGCCAGACCCAGTAGATCCGGTCACGCTGGCGAATCTTGGGTTGCTTGGCACACCTTTTCATCACGGCCAATTGCTGGCGGCGTGCAAGGTTTTCGGCCACACGAGCCGTCCGGGCTGAAAAGAATGCGTGAAGAAGCTGCCATACCGTTTTCATCAAACTGTCCAAGGTGCCCATCCCAGTTTTTTCTGGCGAAGGATATCAGATCCACGGATAATCAGCCATTGTCCTAACCCTTGTTTTGTAGAGAGGAGGAGGTTTTCGGAAGGGAGTGCACATGTGTGTCGTTGGCACATTCGTACCGGTATTCCGGATCAGGATCACAGGATGAGGGACTCTGAACCCATCAGGGAATCGAGCCTGGGTACGGCGGGCGTCGTCAGGACTCCGGCCGCCCCTAAGGCGGCCTCCGCGCAAGCTCCCGGAGACCCGTCCTTGAACCCGTCCTTGCGCTATTCGCACGCGCTGCCTTGCTTGATTCTTGCTGCATTGGCGTTCATTCTCAACGGCTATTACCTGACCGCGGGGCTGCAAGGTGAAGATTTCATTTTTCTCAACTTTTTCCGTGACGATCCCCTCCCCTATGAACGATGGCGTGGGCCGTGGACTGTTACCGATCTCGACTGCTTCAACCATATGTGGTGGTTTTCGGGCACCTTACCCGAAGGCGGTTTCTGGCGGCCAATCCCCGGCCTGATTTGGGAAGCCCTGGTGCGCGTCTTCGGCGAGCGCGCTTTTCCAATGCACCTACTCATGCTGATTCTCCATGCCGGGGTGACAGTCTCCCTCTACCGTCTGGTCTTTCGCCTGATGCACCACCGCAGTCTCGCTTTTCTGTGCGCACTCTTCTTCGTGATCTGCGAAGACCACAGCATGGGCCTTGGCTGGACGTCCACGTTCACCGACCTGATCTGCGTCCAGGCAATTCTCGTTGCGCTTCTAGCTTGGACCAGTTGGCTCCGTCGGCGAAAACCCTGGCCACTAATCCTCGGCCTTTTGGCGCTAGCAGTGGCGCTCGGAAGCAAGGAGTCGGCTGCAATGGCACCCCTGACCCTGGCACTCTTGGGCATTCTGATGCCAGAGGGGAAGGCAAATCTGATCGAGCGCGGAACCCTCCGCCTTCACCTGCAGCGCGCAATAGCGCGCGTTGGCGGCTGGCTGCCGCCTTTGCTCATACTCGTCGCCTACCTGGCCGGCTACAAGTTTTTGGCTCTCGGCGGCATCAACAGCCTTGTGTATATCGATCCTCTGTCCGACCCGGGCCGCTTTCTCGGCCATTTGGCCGCGCATCTTCCCGTGATGTTCCTGGCGACGTTGTCGCCAATCCCACCAAGCACATACTTTTTTTGGGCCGAACTACTCGTGCCGATGGCGATCACCGGTCTGATCGCAGCCGCGCTGGCTGCGGCGGCCCTGATCCCCTTCCGGCACCACCCTCTGTCGATCTGGGCCGCCCTTATCTACCTGGCCTCGCTCCTGCCCCAGATGGGAACAGACGCGAGCGAACGGCTCCTCTATTTCCCCACGCTCTTTGCGGCCATCCTTCTCGCACAGCTGGCCGCCAGCGCCCGACCACTGGCGCGCCGTCTTTATGCTGCGGCGCCGCAGTTGCCCCGTATGACGCGGGCAGGGGGCTGGTGGGTCGTGATAGCCGTTCTTCTGCCGGGCATTCTCCTGTCCGCCGTGTACCCATTCATGTTTCTGCCGAGCGGGGAGCGCTCTGTGGATGATCTCTGCTCAGTTCTGCCTCATCTCGAAGGCAACGACGATCCAGTGATCTTTCTGCTGAACGCGCGCAATCCATTCGTTCTTCTCTACGGCAACGATGTGCTGAGCTGGTACCGGAACCGCCCCACCGAGGTTTGGATGCTTGCCGCATGCAACGCGTGTGTTTCTTTCGAGAGGGTGGGAGAGACCTCCTTCGTGATTCGCGCCGACCGCGGGGGGTGGTTGTCGAACATGTTCGCCAGCATCGTTCGAACGGAGTCCACATTGGCTGAGGGCCGCGTCTACGAGCAGGGACTGTTCACCGCCACTCTCTTGAAGCTGACCCGAAGCCGCACCGATGCCCTCGCCGTGCGGTTCGACATGAAACAACCCCTCGACGATCGCGGCACCGCCTTTTTCCGCTGGAACGGTTCGTCCTACGAGCCGATCGATCTCACTGCGCTGGCCATCGGCGAAACCACGGAGCTGGCCGACACCAGCAATATCTGGGAGAACATGTAGTCCATTTCGTGGGTGTCACGCGCACGCCGGACCGCTTCAATTGTGGTTGTCAAGCGGCCTTCGGACCACAGCAAATTCAGAAGTTATAAAGATGTGCTAGCCCTGCGAGTTTGGATAGTCCAGAGAGGTGACATTTCCTGGCGCAATTTTCTGTATGTAAGCAAGTAATAAAAGTGATCGTCGATACCTTGCTCGGGAGTTCTTTTGAGTCTCTGGGACGTTATTTGAGGGCGACAGTATAATGAGCCGCCAACGAGATGGCCGAATTTTGCTAATTTCGCCATTTGGGGAAATTGCCCAGATGGCCCGATGCTAACTTGACAACTACCTGCATAATTGGCTTGAGCCCAAAAGCAAGGAGGACGATCATGGGGTCACGATTTATTTGTATCGCGCTAATCCTTCTTCCGATCATGATTGTCGCGTGTGAGGGGAATACCAACGTGAGAGCAGTCGCATCCAATCTCGAACGCCGGTCTCCGGTGTTGGCTGGAGAGGATCTCCAGGTTCTGTACTCGGGGATGCGGGAATTGGCTTTCGATCTCTACGCCCGCCAGGCGAGCGGAAAGGATAACCTCGTGATGTCGCCGGCCAGCATCCAGATCGCTCTGGCCATGGCCTATGCCGGGGCTCGCGGCGAGACCGCATCCCAGATGGCGCAGGCCCTGCGGTTCGCTTTACCCGCGGAGCGGCTTCATGCAGCTTTGAACACGGTCGATACCATGCTGGCGTCGCGCAACCGGTCTCACCCGCCCGGCCACCACGGCAAGCAGCGAAAGATCGAGCTCTCAATCGCCAACGCGCTGTGGGGACAGGACGGTTTCGTATTTCAGCGGCTGTTTCTCGACACGCTGGCAACCGAGTATGGCTCCGATATGAAGATTGTGGAATTCAAGAAGGCCAGCGACGAGGCTCGCAAAATGATCAACGGGTGGGTCGCCGATCAAACCAACGATCGCATCGAGGAGCTCGTCCCGCAGGGCGTGCTGAACGAGCTCACCCGCCTGGTTCTCACCAATGCCGTCTACCTGGACGCGACATGGGCGTTTCCCTTTGAGGCCAAGGACACGAATGCCCATGATTTCGTCTTGCTGGATGATTCGAAGACTTTGGTGCAGATGATGTGCCAGAGCGCAATGTTTCCGTATGCCAAGGGGCCGGGATGGCAGGCCGTGGAGCTGGCCTACGTGGGGGGTGAGCTGGCCATGCTCATCCTCGTGCCCGACACGGGTCGATACGCAGAGGTCGAGCAGGCTGTTGCCGAGGGTGTCATCGAAAAGGCACGCATAAGCTTGGTGGATCGCCGCGTGGAGCTTGGGCTGCCGAAATTCGAGTTCCGCTCGAACACGCGTCTCGCGGATCTTTTGCGCGAGCTAGGCATGCGGGATGCGTTTGATCGGACGAAGGCCGATTTTTCGGGAATGACGACCAAGGAGCCGCTCTGCATCAGCGAGGTGCTGCACGAGGCCTTCATCAAGGTCGATGAGGAGGGCACCGAGGCCGCTGCAGCGACCGCGGTTGTCATGGAACTGGCCGCCGCTCTTCCGCCGGAGGACTTGGTCAGGTTGATCATCGATCGGCCCTTCATCTTCTCGCTGCACGATCGGAAGACCGGGGTCATCCTGTTCCTCGGTCGCGTTCTGAACCCCGGGCAGTGATCGACCCGGCTCTGGGGCTCATTGCGGGTATACCTGATCTAGTCATCCGGGCGTCGTACCGCCAATTGCACAGTTTTTGGAGTAGAAATTCTTAGAATTCAAGATCATGAACAACAAGTTCGAGTCCCATTCGGACACCCCACGGACAACTCCGCGAAAAGAGAACATTTTCGCACCGAATCTGTGGGGCACCGAGTGAGATCACTGCGAACCAGAGAGCAATTTCGGAAATCGGTATCACTCGGGGAGCCACATAAAACAACATCCGAATCCACCGGTTAGCAGCCGGTGGTTTTGATGCTTTTGGGGATTGTATAAGCCGTAATGGGCTAATAGGATACGGATCCAGCGCGGCAAGGGAATGCTCTCTTTTCGCAGGATTTCCGTGGGAGTCCATTTGAGACCTCCGACATATGATTAACGACAATTATTTTAACCGTCCCGTTGCCTCACTGGACAGTCACGGATCGAAATACTTGGGCACATCGCGAAGAAGGAACGCGCGCCGCCGGAAGGACACCCGGTTGCCGTCGACCTCAATGAGAACGAAGGGCGCGCACGGCAAGTCGTCCAGAGTAATTTTCGAGTCCAGCCAACGCAGCCGGGAGTGTTTCCGGGGCTCGCCGTCGCCGGCGTCTTGCACGACCTCCTCAACGACCTTCAGCGAGAGGGTGACGGCCCGTTCTGCCAGGTCCGTGGGAGCGACGGTTACGGTCCCGGTGTAATCGCCGGGCGGAATGTCGCCGGGGATCTGGACACTGAACCAGAGAGGACGGATCCTGTCGCGATCCACGCTGAAGGTCTTGTCGAACAACGATCCCGTTCAGTCGATGCCGTTCACGTTGAAGCATTGAGAGGCGGAGGCCGGGATGCGGGTCCCGCCCGTCTGGTTGGTGAGCGACGTGAAGCGCACTGCCACATCGTCTATCGCTTGCCGGCAGGCAAAAAGGCCGACCTGGAAGGCGTAGAACTCACCGCGCGCTTCACACCCTTCGAAACGCGCTAGCGGCCCCCTTTCCATGAACTTCCTGGGCATGTCGAGATACCTCCTGTTATTCTTCCAGCAGCCGGATAATCTCCAGTACCTCTTCGGGGGGACGCTCCTTTTGCAGCAGCTCTTCGGCCTCCGCCTGCCGGCCGCGGTGCTCCAGTACCAGCCCCGCGAAAAAGGCGCGTTGTTCCCGCTCGGCGTGAGCGAGCGTGTACTGGATGATGCCATCCCTGAGGGACTCGGCGCGCTCCCGCTCTCCGGTCCTGTCGAGACAGAGCGCCAGGAGATAGTCCTCCATGCGCTGGTCCGGATCGTAGGGCTTACCCGATCCGAGGTTCTCGGGATAGGACTTGGACTTCGCGAGGTGCTCGGTGGCCTGAGCGAACTGCGCGGCCCGCATCTGTTCCAGCGCCAGGCGCTGGTGGCACCTTACAAAGAGATCGCGAACGCCCGTCGCCCCTTCGGCGGGCAGGATGACGGCGCCCTCGAGCAGGGCAGCGGCGTCTCCGAATCGCTCAACGGCCATGAGAGCGCGCACACGGTCGACGCGGATGGCGTCCTCGACCGGGAAGCGTCCCATCGCTTCGCTGGAGGCGGCGAGGGCGGGCTCGTTCAAGCCGGCACGCAGGTAGAAGGCGAGCAGGCGGTGCCAGCTCCTCCAGCTCGCGCGGTCCAGGTCCACGGCTTTCTCCAGGTCGATCCTGGCCTGGCCAGGCCGGTGTGATTCGTTCAGATGCGCCCGGGAAAGGTAGAAAGGCGCAAAATCAGGCGGCTCGATATCGGAAAAGAGCTCGAGTGCCTCCTCGATGCGTCCCTTGCTCCAGTAGATCAAGCCGAGGTAGTAGGGTTCCGTCCAGTGCCCGGGGAATGTTTCCATGGCCCAGGTCAGGACCGCAATCGTCTCTTCCCGGAAGGGAAAAACCAGCTCCGGCGGAAGGCCGCGCGCACGCTCGATAGAGGCCCGGCTTTCATCGATGTCATCTTTGCGGAGGAAGGCGAGCCAGTAGCAGGCAACCGGGTGGGCGGCGGCGAGCTCGAGCAGTTGCACCGCCTCGCCGGTCAAGCCGATCTCGACGTAGAAGAGGGCCATCTCGATGTAGTGTTCATGGGGCAGCTCGCTGCGGATCATGGAGCGGAATGGCGCGAGGCTTCCGGGGTTCGGTTCCAGCAGGTGGAGCTCGAAGCGCGCCGCGTGGTTGAGGGGATCGACATCGAGAAGCGCGTCGAGTGATTTGCGGGCCCTCGGGAGTTCGCCTTTTTTACGTAAAGCGATCGCTTTCACCAAGGAGGCATTGAAATTGTAGCGGTTGAAGTCGAGGGCTCGGAGGGCGTACTTGAAGGCCAGGTCGAACCTCTCTTCCAGGAGCTGAATCTGCGCCAGCCGGCAGTAGGCGCTGGAGCGGAACGTCTGAGAACGGGCCGCCCAACCCAGAGCTTCCTTGGCGTCCGTCCGCTTTCCCAGGCGCTGGCAGAGAACGCCGTAGATGTAGTTGGCCTGCGGATCGTACATCGAGATTTCGAGGGCTCTGCGGGCGCAGGAAAGGGCTTTCCCGTATTCGGCGCGCCGCAGGCGCAGCTCGGCGATACGACCGAGAGCCCGCAAGTGTTGCGGCTCGCGCTCGAGGCATTGCGTGTACTTGCCGAGCGCCCGGTGATAATCTCGGGCCTTCTCGAGACGCTCCGCCGCGAGGAAGAGACCTTCCGTCGTAGATCCGTCGTTTTGTCGGAAAGCGATGGGGCGCTCGAGGTCGTTGGCCGCGGGATCGCTCACGTAGCAGGTCTCACCGCCCACCTTCACGGTGCAGAGATCCGTCTCCGCGGGCAGCCGGAAGGTGCGTTCGATCACCTCCATCGGCAACAAAGTGATCCGTTCCGAGGCATGTTGTTTCCCGTCCAGGAAAACGACCATCTTTTCGTCGATTTTGCGGAGGGCGCAGAGCTTCACAGCCAGCGTGCCGGCCTTCTGTTCCACGTTCAGCACACCCAAGGGCGAGGCGTAGGTCATGGGGCCGATATCTTTGTAGGCAAACCAGGTCTCCTGCCAGCGGTCGGTCGCGGCGGGCGCGAAGAATGCGTGATCGCTCTGGTTCAGGAGGCGGCCGGCCTGGGGTTCGGTATATTGGCCGTCCCTGTCGGTCAAGAGATCTTCCCAGATGGCGCCCTGCCGCGACAGCCCCCAGATCCAGACCTTGCGGCCCGGCATGTCGTCATAGAGCGCATAGTGGCCGAAGCCGAAGGCGGCCGCGTTCCAGTAACCACCGAAGAAGTGTTCGTATTCACCCACGGTGAAGTAGCTCTTGTAAGAACCGAAGGCGTTGTTGCGATACCACGAGAGATCGCGCCCTTGCGCATCCATAGGCCAGGATCTCAGGGGGACCGAATAGTCGTGGCCGATGTGAAAACGGCCCGGCAAACAGTACTCGAGGTCCTCGCCGGCGTGGACGGCGCCGTTCATCCAGGCATAGTACGACTGGTGCAGCGGGGAAGGATTGTACCACTGGGCGCGGGTTTCGAAGCAGGCGCGGTCCGCCGGGAGAATAATCTCGACGCTCCACCGGGTGCGCGAAGGGAGGTCGAGAGTGCCGACGAAGCAGCTCACGCTGCCATCGGAATTCTCGCGGACCAGGTAGTCCACGGGCGTGGCGCCGGCGGGGGTGTGGCCCACGATGCCGAAGTTGAACTCTATTCCGCCGGAGACCCAGGGGCCCCTGAGTGCGATTTCGCGGAATTTCAACACATGGTTGGTATAGATGAATTCGCGGCCTGTCGACTTTTCCGTGGCGCCCCAGATCTTGCCGCCGACTTCGGGCAGCACGGCCAGCGAGATGTAGGGATTTTCCATACGCACCACGGTCCACTCGCGCTGCGCGGCCTGTTTGCTCAGCTTGTCGAAAAAGCTGTAGGGATAGAGCTTTGTCCCCCGGCCCGACATGCCGGAGCGCGCCAGGATCGGCATGGGATCCGGTTCGAAGAAGGGGTAGGTTTTGATCGTTTCCCGGCCAAGGACTATGGTGGCTTGAGATTGGGGTTCGGCTGAGAGGCCGCTTTTCATGCAGGCGATCGGCAATGTGCCGATAGACGTTGCGAGGGCCAAGGCGGTAATCAACATCGCAAGCATATACCTCATGCGGCACACCTCCATATACTCCTCCGGGCCAAGGTCTCGGCAGCAGATCAGGGCCATGCCCGCGCCGCGTTGAGAGCGAGCGGGAGATTGTGTATAGACGCCCTCTCGAAAGCACGCACATCGCGTATCTGTTCGGCGGATCGCCGCAACAAACACGATCTTACCTGGATGCCGGATGTATGGCTATTTTGAAACGGAAGGCCTTTACGGTGGTTTATCTGGATAACTGAAGAGCCACGGGTCGTGTTTTTGAAGAACGGTCGTCGAAACCGCGGAGTGAGCGGACCATTCTCCATAAAAAAAAGAAAAAAAAACTCTCACCCATGTATCTGTCTCGGCTGAATCCCCGTCTACGCCGTTAGTGCAAAAGGCCTGGTAGCCGAACTTTCAGAAAAGACAAAATCTCAGATTCAAAAAAACGAAAGGAACCTAAATTGTCGAAACAGGAAAAAACTTGCCGATGCAGTGCTGAGAATACAACGACTTGCGACGGGACCTCGAATAAGGAAGTGAATCCGATCAGTGACAGGGCAGCCGAATCCGGCATGGTTGACGGCAAGCTGGCCCTGCTGATCGCGACCGGTGCTGCCATCGCAGCCAACTGTGACGCCTGCCTGAAAAGGCTTGTTCCCGATCTACGAGACATGGGTGGGAGTCATGATGAGATTCGCGGAGCGATCGAAATCGGCTTGGTCGTGAAAGACAAGCCTGCCAAGATCATGAGAGAGGCCGCCGATACGCTCACCGGCACGCTTTTGATGGAACAGTACTCGCAGATGCCATGTCCTATGCAGAGCATGGAACCCGGAATGCGCTTCAAGATGGCACTCCTCATCGCGGCCGGCGCCGCCATGGGCTCGAACTGCGAACCTTGCCTCAACAAGATTGTTCCCGACCTGCTCGAGGCTGGCGTTCATGACAGCGACATCCAGCGAGCGGTCGAGATCGGCCAGTCCGTGAAAGAAAAGTCGGCTGAAATCACGCAAGAAGCCGCAAACCGCCTGACAGAAGCGCCTTCTACCGACAACGAGCCCGCAGAAAGCACTGCGCTCGACTGTTCAGGCAAAGTGGCTACCTGCTGCGGGTAGCCGAAACAGCCGTTCGCTGGGACCCTGAAAAGTACACCTTGGGAGGGCGACGACTCGGTCGTCCTCCAAGTTTCTATTATTGAATCCCCCGCTCGAGAAAAGGATAGCGATAATGAGCATCGGCAGCTACTGTGGAAACAAGGACGGGACGGCTTCGACGCTCTGGCCGTTCGGGAACGGTGATTCACGACCTCTCACGTTTGTGGAGAGCGACATGTCCGAAAATCCTTCGGAATCGTCTTCTCTGGAAAAGGTGATCGGAACGCTGTCAGTTCCTCTCGAGCGGTACCTCGAACGTATGGTGGGAAACTCGACCACTGCCGAAGATCTCTTGCAAGAGACGCTGTTCAAGATCTCTAGAGGTCTGCCCGCTTTCAAGGAGGAGTCGAGTTTGAAGACCTGGGCTTTCTCCATCGCCACCCGGGTGGCGGCCGACTACTTCCGCCGCCCGAGCACCAAGTCGCGAGTGGTTGATATCGAAGAGGTCGACGAACTTTCTGATGGCGACTTCGATGTGGACGACCGGCTCATCATGGAGGACATGAACGCTTGTATCAGGGAGGTGATCGACAGCCTGCCCGAGGACTACCGCGCCGCGCTGGTGCTCCACGATCTGGAAGGATTGAGCGCTTCGGCCACGGCCGTGATCTGCGGCTGCACCCTTGCCACGGCGAAGATCAGGATTCACCGTGCCCGCGCCCGCTTGAAGAGAGCGCTCGAAAAAGAATGCAGCTTTTATCACAACAGGGACAACGTGCTGCACTGCGATCGGAAACCCACACGCGAATCTTCCTTACCCGGGGCTTGTAGTTCGAGAGACGGGGACTGCCCTTCCATTGGGGGGGACGGCACTGGGGGGAACTGCAGTATTGAAACCGGAGACTGCGACCCAGATGCCTGCGGGGACGGTCCAAAGGATTGCGGTTGTAACTGACCCCGTAGAGTTCACTCGCCCAATCCATGTGAAAGTTATTTCAGTGTGGGCCCTAATGCCGCCGCGTTCGTAGTGCGCCACTTAGGCCAGCAATGGCATGCCGGGGATTGATCGTGGCAGCATCTTGCGTCTGATACGCATTTGCGGCATAATAATCGACTCGATCTCGAACGGACCCATCGAGTCTAAAGGATAATGAACCCTACCTTTTTACTGGAACCTGTTGAGGAGTCCGTCCCATGTTGCTTTCCCAAAATGACATTCTGTCGAAATCCTCTGTTCTCATCTCTACGACTTTGGTGTTTTCGATCGCCTGCCTGGTTGCGGTCGAAGCCCATCCTCAGGTGCCGGAAACCTCCATCGAATACGAGTCGATCGAAAGCCGGCCGATCGAAATTCGGCACACGATCACCTTCGCTCGACAGGATCTTGTGCTCTCTTCCGGCAAGAGGGGCACCACGGTCCGGTTGCCGGGTTGCGATCTCCTGAAGGACCCCGGCCTGCCGATGCTCCCGGTGCACCGGCTGCGCCTGGCGATCCCGGCGGGTTTGAATGTCACGGGTATCCAGGTCGCAGCGCGGTCGAGCCGCGACCTCGACGGCTGGTTCAAAATCGAGCCGGCGCAACCGCCCCGTTCACTCTCGGGCAATCCGTTTGCAGGTGGTGAGACCCCTGCGGACCCCGGGGTGTACGGATCGAGCGACACCTATCCCGGTCGACTCGCTAAATTCCTGCGACAGGCCGATCTGGCCGGCCAGAGTGTGGCCTGCCTGCAGGTCTTTCCTGTGCAGTATCGGCCGGCCGCGGGCAAGCTCACACTCTTCACCTCTATGGAGGTCGTGCTCACGGGCGTGCGCGGCGGCGTACGCGGCGACGACCTCCCGGCGAACATATCCACGGCGGGGCGCGCGCTGTACGAGACTTTGGTCACGGGCATGGTGGCCAACCCGCAGAGCGTGTGGCTTCGAACCGCGGCGTCTCCCGGTGGCCGGGAGCGCGGTGTCGCCCCGGGGCAGTACGACTACGTCATCATCACGCAGGACGACTGGGTGGACGACTTTCAGCCACTGGCCGACTGGCGCACCAAACGTGGCACGCCGGCGGCGATCGTGCCCACCAGTTGGATCTACAGCCAGGGCGGCTACAGCGGCAGTGATCTGGAGAAGGTGCGCGCCTTCGTTGCCGACGCCCACGCCAACTGGGGTGCGTTCGCCTTCCTGCTCGGCGGAGACAGCAACGTCGTTCCCTATCACCTGCGCAGCATCACGGTTCCCGGCTACTGGACCGACGACATCCCGAACGACACCTACTATGCCGACTTCGACGAGGATTGGTTTTGCGAGGTCAACGTGGGGAGGGCGGCCCTGCGCACCTCGGCTCATATCGCGACCTTCGTCGACAAGATCCTCACCTACGAGAAGAACCCGCCCCGTCTGGACTACGCAACCACAGCGGCATTCTTCGGCTTCGACAGCCAGTACGTCGGCGATTACCTGGGGGAAATCTGCAAGGAGGACATCCGCACGCAGCACCTTCCCGCCGCATGGACCCTCAGAACCGAGTACGACAGTGAGCCCGGGATCCACAAGCAGGACGTCGTCGGATACCTCAACCAGGGGCACCATCTGGTCAATCACTTCGATCACTGCAACACGGACTGCATGGGTGTGGGGTACATCTGTCACGGCGAGCTGCTCTACATCCTCGATGTCAATCAGCTCGTCAACGGCGACCGGCAGAGCATTCTTTTTGCGATCGGGTGCTGGCCGGCCGACTTTCCGGCGAACTCGATCGGTGAGGCTCTGGTCAAGAAGGATCAGGGCGGTTGTCTCGCCTTCATCGGGAATACGCGGTACGGGTGGGGCGGTCCGGCCAACGATCCCGACTGGTATTCGATCCGCCAGGATCGCTACTTCTACCGCGCGCTCTTCGACGAGGGGCACAAGCGGCTCGGCGTCATCTTCTCCGATTTGAAAAACGACGCCTACCAGAGCTACGATCCCTTCAACCTGCACAAATATTGTTTCACCCAGCTCACTTTGCTCGGCGATCCCGAAGTTCCCCTGTGGACAGCCGATCCCGGGGACCTGACCGTGAACCACGAAGGCACCGTGATCGCGGGTGTGGCCACGCCCTTCACGGTGACGGTGTTCGACAGCGGCAATTCCCTCGCGAACGCCACGGTGTGCCTGTGGAAGGAAGGCGATCTCTACGAGGTCGGAGCGACCAGTCCGCTCGGCGAAGTTACCTTTCAGATCACACCGGCCACGACCGGCACGATGTGGGTCACCGCGACGGGTGATGATTTCTTGCCCTACGAGGGCCAGGCCGATGTTCTTCCCGGCGGCCCGCAGGACCCCGTGCCGGACATCAAGGTCAACGGTCACGACGGCCCGCTCTCCGTGCCCGCTGCGCTGACGGTCACCATCACCGTGTCGCTCGACCCCGGTGGCCAGGCCGGTGTGGCCCACGACTGGTGGATCAGCGCAACCTACAACGCATCGACGCTCTACTGCTGGACCTATCCGGGCGGCTGGAGCTACTGCACGACGCCGGTGCGGGCTTACGATGGGCCGCTCACCAACCTCAGCGATTTCGTGATCAGCACGGGCAAGGTTCCGAGAGGCTCCTGGGAGTTTCTTTTCGCCGTCGATGATCTGAACAATATCTACGAGGGGACCTACTGCGATACGGTCAAGGTCAACTCTTTCTGAGACGATCGCCTCGATGATGTGAGGGGACGGGCAAGGGCTCGACGAGCTCACCGTCCTCCGCCGAGGAAGCCGAGCAGCTTTTTGCCGAGGTCGGCGATCGTCGAGTCTTTGAGCGCCGATTTCTCGATCTCCAATGTCCAGCGCCCGCCGGCATCGAGTTCGAATTTCACCTTCGTTTGCAGAACCACGAGCGCCGCGGTCACCACCCCGACCGCGGTAAGCGGGTCGATCATCTTCTCGGGAGTGGGGCCGGTTGCCAGCGCGCGGATCGCAGTCGCCTGATGCGGGTCGGCGGCAAGCACGCGCAGCGCGTCACGTGCTAGTTCGCCCTCGCCGGGACGCGGTTGTTCTGCCGGCCAAGTTCCGAAGGTCGCGGCGAGGGCCTCGTCGAGCCCGCGGGATTCCGTCTTTGAAAAGTTCTCGGTTTGGGGTTGGGCCGCGGCCCAACGCGCTACCGTCAGTGTAACAGTCGTGTCATCGAGTCTGTCGATCCAGTCCGTCATCTGTTGGCTCTCCTCGGATGGTTGGAATGAAAGATTATCTCGCGCAGAGACGCAGAAATCGCCAAGGTTTTTTTTGTCTGGGAGTCCAATCACAAATCACGGGAATCGCCGCGGCAACGACCGCCCAGCCTCGTTTGTTTTCATCCAATCTATGCGCCTTTGCGAGAGTTTTTTGCAGACTTGAAAAGAAGCTCCCAGGTCGAAGCCGCCTTCCTGGCGCGTACGCCAGATTTCCCAGGGGGGCTAACTCGGAAAATGGTCATGCGCGTCGAGCAATCTGCAGGCGCATCGACGCCTGATCGCACCGCGTCGCCCTCCCTCGCCGTCGGTGTTCGAATGTTTCATTTCCATCGCCGCTGACTGCCCTAGATTCTTTGCCTGACCGAAGTTGCCAGTCGGGCTACGGTTGGCCGTGACGAATGAGTCGGGAAAAAGAGCTCAGAGTTCAGGGAAGAAAAGACGAGCCCTGCGGATGACGGATAAATCAGGCGATTCGATCATCGCTCGCCTTGCTCTATACGATCGTCCCAACCGTAGCCCGACGGGTTGTGCGCCAAGCAAGCTTGGCACTTCTTGCGAGGTGGAAGTCCTCGCTGAGTAAGGTTTAACCAGCCACTCATATCGAGTGTTGCAACTGTGTAGGAGGAAACAGAAATGTAGCCGAACGAAACAGTTGAAGCGTACACAGAGAACCACGTAGACCGTAGGGGAGACCGCACTCCCCGAAGTTCAGAACTCCTGACACGCCTTTTTAGGCTTGATGCAATCGACGATTCGTGAAGGTTCCGCCCCAGAACCTCGACATGGTGAGAGTCCGAAGATTTTCGAAATAGTGCTTTAATACTTCCGT
>Ga0190284_1000035_pt1 | contig 118621 bp, 75 predicted proteins | sample 48691812_MG_FD_161668 | JGI IMG/M metagenome (GOLD analysis project Ga0190284, IMG submission 161668) | Hydrothermal vent microbial mat bacterial communities from Southern Trench, Guaymas Basin, Mexico - 4869-18-1-2_MG | ecosystem: Environmental > Aquatic > Marine > Hydrothermal vents >... | reverse complement strand
AGGGGGGACAACATATATTACACTTGCGAAATTATAATAAATCAGATCGGTGGGATTCTTTCTGGTCTCACTACAGAAAATTGAAAAGGGCGTCTTGAACGACGTAGAGAGAAAGTTACACCCCCTGATTTCAGGTAAATCCAACCCCAATTCACTATCCCTTCCCGCATAATCCCCCATGGGAAAGCCCCCTCATCTTCACCATCATCCGGTGATATCCTGACAAACCCCGACCAGTAAACAGACCGCCCCCCCCTACCGGACACTCGAAACTCAAACCCGATCAATCCTCATTCAAAAAACAACCCGGAAAAAACAACCCGGGAGGTTAAGAATCTCGATCCCCTTCGTCGATCTCGCAGCGTGCCAAGCCCTCTCTTCTTGCCCAAACTGGGCGATGAAACCGGCTGGATAGACGTGAGCTCTCAGAATGATTCGTTTCATTTCGTAAAAGGAAATACACCCGACTGGTCCGACCTCTCGTTCAAAGCAAGAGTGAGGCCAAAGTACCCATAAGCCTGAATGCGGACCCGATCTCCTCATCAAAGCGCGTGACGGTCTCGTCGTTGACCTGGCGCTATTCATCGGATCAGACGATCAGGCAACGGGTTTCCCTTTCGGCGGCGCCCGTTCCTTCTTCGCGAGGTGACTGAGTATTTTGTTGATCACCGTCAGTTCCGTTTTCACGGAGACCACCCTCATTTCTCCGCGGCATCGGCGTTACGTCAGCGACGAAACCTCAAGACCCTCTGAATGAGCCGCGCCCAAGACTGCCTTCTTCTCTCGGCAAACTCGCCTGCTTCAGACAGGGGCTCGTTAAAGGAGACCGTCGCGCAGCTCCCTGCGGCCTGCTCCTCACCACGGGTCCGCTTTCTCCTCTCTCCAAGAGCACGGCTCAAGTAGACGCCGTACGCCGGAGCACCTACTGTGGTGGCCAGTCTCTGGAAAGTCGATGATCTGACCACGATGCTGTTGATTACGCGCTTTTACGAAAACATCCTCGGACGATATGAAGAAAGCAGAGGGTGGGCATTGCGTGAAGCCAAGATATGGTTGAAAAATCTAACGTCAGAGGAAATCGACCGAGTGATTGCCGGGCTGCCGAAAGATGTTACCCGTCGAGAGATCGGGAAAATCCCGATTGGAGACAGGACCCGACGATCGCGTCTGAAGCCATTCGATGCTCCCTTCTACTGGGCGGCGTTTGTCTTGCTGGGAAATCCGGACTAACCGTTACGGATGTCCAGCGGGTCATGCCCTGATCAGACCGGGAACACGTCAGTCCTGTGGTTCCACAAACGTGACAATCAAAATCGTTGTTGTGATTTCACAGCGTCGAGCAAAAGGTTGGCCGGTACGGATCACAGCATATCCAGCAGCTTCAGCGCTTCGGACTCGAAGGTGGTTCCGCTGGCCTCGGCCATGACCTCGGCGCAGAGCCGCCGCGCCGCATCGGGGCGCTGGCTGGCGGCCAGCGCCTCCACGGTTTCGAGGCCTTGGCGGATCGAGCGCATCCTGACGAACGCCTCGGCAAAGGACCGATCGCTCGATTCCTGCTTTCCTGTCAGCCAGTCGAGAGCCAGGCGGTATTCGCTGCCACGCAAGCCCCCATCGCGCGTGACAACCCGTTCGAGGCGCCCAGCGACCTTGGAGAGCAGCTTCTTGAAGCGGTCGAGCTCGCCGTCGTCGTAGGCTTCCAGCGCCGCCTCGAAGCGGTGCTCGATCCACCGGCAGTCCTTGTAGAACGCATCGGCCTCGAGCTCGATCGCTGCGGCTTCGATCTCCGCCTCGCGTTGACCCATCGGAAAGTCGTTGACCAGCAGCTTCAGCAGGTCCATGGCGCCGGCAAAGTTGGCGCGATCGATGCGCTCCCGCGCCCGCTCGAAAATCTCGTCGACCGCATCGCGCAGCTTACTCAGCTCAGCTTGCGCAAACCGCACGTCGGGATGTGCCGGGTCCAGCCGCTCGAACTTCCTGTAGACCTCGTAGGCCTGCTTGTAGCGCCCGGCCTCGAGAGCCTCCCGGGCCCGAGGGAACTCCTTGCGATATGCGGCGATCGCTTTCAAACCGCGCGCTTTCACCAGCTCCTTGAGCGGCTGATCCAGGTATGAGCCGTGCTTCCGGCTCCAGTCGGGATTGCCCTCCCAGACGACCGTGCCGTCCAGATCGATCAGCTTGAGGTGTGGCAAACCGACCTTTTCGATGGCGTAGGACTTGATCGTGCGATCCCTGAGATCGACGGCGATATGATGGGAAATGTGGTGCGTCTCGAGATAGCGTTCGAGCACATTGAGCTTGTCGTTGGTCACGAGCAGCAGCTTGAAATCGAGGTGTCCGTAGTCCTTTTGCAGCTTTTCGAAGAGCGGCAGCGTGGGCAGGGCTTGCTCCTGATGGATGGCCCAGAACGCCAGCACCACCACCTTGCCCATGAGCTCGTCCAGCGAGACCGGCTCACCATTGCGCCAGGTCAAGGCGGTCAGCGCCGGAGGGTGCTGGCCGCGATAGTAGAGCTTACCCGGCGCATCCCTCTCGATCCGGTCGATCACCGAAAAGGAGCGGGTGAACTCGCGCGTGATCCGGCGGTACGGCAGCCGCCAGTTGCGCTCCAGGAAGCGGATGTTGCGGTACTCGGCGTCGCCGCGGCCGACCAAGATGCCCACGTCGCCGCGTAGCTGGGCGGCGCCGTCGTACTCCAGCTCCTCCACGAGCTGGTCGTTCAAAGAGACCTTGAGTACGTTGCCCCGAATATCAACGCGCAGCCGGTTCCATTCCGACGGGTCGATGAATGTCGGGATGTGCCGACGGATGAACCACGCCCCGTCGAAGGTGGAGATATCCAGATTGCCGTCGTGCTTGAGAAGCAGCGCCTGAAAGGCATCGGTCGAGCGGGCGCCGAAGCAGAGCCCGTAGAGATCGCAGCCGCTTACCGTTCTGATCTCGGCATCCAACGAGAAGTCGCCGCGGATCTCGCGGTCGAGGAAAAAGATCTTGTAGGGGATCGTGCTCTCCTGGCGTGCCTTGGCCCCTCCCGTGAGCGGACCCTTCCTGAGCTCCTCGGGCAGATCGGCGTCGGTGACGTGCCCCAAGAGACGATCGCCATCGACCCTGAACTGGCCGCTCACGTCCTCGCCGTACCACCCCTTGAGGTCTCTCTCGTTGAAGGCCACCTGCCACATCTCCAGGGTCTTGCCGCATTGCTCCTCGATATCGAGGTAGAAATCACGCGCCAAGATGGAGGGATTGTCGGCCACCGCCAGCTCGCGCGCGGTGACCAGAGCCATCATATAGAGCTCCGCATCACGGTAGCCCTTGGCCACGGCGAGCACGTCCGCCTCGAACTGGGTGCGGACCTTCTTGAAACGGTCCGCCAGGGGATCGAGCTTTTCGATCTTCTCCTTGGCGTCGGCGATGCGCGGATCGTCACCGATGCCATGGAACTCGGAGCTGTTGATGAAGGAGCGGTAGGTTCCGATCGCCCGGTCGATCTCGCCCAGCACCTCGAGGACCACGGCCAGCTTCCAGAGGATGTTGGGATCGTCCTCGATCTTGTTCAGGGCTTTCTCGTAGAAGAGTTGCGCCTGTTCGAACTTCTCGACCGCCATGAAGGCGTCGGCGCGGGCCAGGTATTTGAGCCCCACCTCGGAACGCCCCATGTATTCCTCGTTGACCTGGAAGATGAAATCGCGAAAAGTGGCTTCGAAATCCTCGAAGGTGGCGATACCGGGGATGGCCGCCTTCTCGATGATGAACAGCTCAAAACGTTCCAGGTGGTCTACGCCACCCACGTAGAGCTCGCGGTACTCGTTGAGGATCTTACGGTAGGGATACTCGCCCTCGGCGTTTTCGTAGTTGTACATGAAGTACACCAGTCCCCAGCCGTAAGGGTAGAAGACGCGGTAGTCATCAACCTTGCAAGCGATCACATCAGCGAGCTTGGGTGAACCGGACGATTTGAGATAGTCCACGAGCGGGCGCAGGCGGTGAGCGGCCACCAGGTTCCACTTGACCTTGCCGTTCGACAGCAGGCGCGTGCCTTCGAAGAAGGAAGCCAGCCCCTCGTTGAACCAGCCGGGCAGGCCGCCACCCTTGGCGATCGAGACGAAGTGATGGCTCAGCTCGTGAGCCATCGTCTGGATCATGCCACGCATCGACCGCGAGGGTTCCTGATCGGAGCGCGCGTCACCGGCCTGGCTCCCCCGGGGGTCGTACATCACGATGGCGCTGCCGTTGTAGTACCCTGCGGCCCAATCCACGTTGGGTTTGCCGATCAACATGAACTCGTCGCGATCCTTGAAGACCTTCACCTGGATGTGGGGCAGGTTTCCGCCCTTGACCTTGTGGTCGTAGAACACGCGGTAGAACCCGTCCATCTGGTCCAGAGCCACGCTCAGCACCTCGAGAACCTCGTATCCCGCGTCGGTGATGACCGTGAAGTTCTCCAGCTTCTTCTTCCAGGCCTTGTCCCAGATGTTGTGCAGCGCGTTCTGCTTCTGGATCCATTCCTGGGTCACATCGGAAAAGAGGTCCTCAACACCCTGAGGCCGCTCCACGGCCAGCTCGTTGCCCCCTTCGGTCTCGATCCGGTGGAAGGCCTCCTTGGCCTCCTCGCTGTTGGGGCTGAGGTGGATCACCTCCTCGAAAATCGTTTTGGCCACGTGGAAGCGGCCCTTCTTGAGATGCTCGAAGCCCAGCATGAGCAACCGCCGCAGGTGAGCCTTGCGGTAGCTCTCCACCTTGCCCAAGTAGGGATCGGCCTCGGCGAGTGCCTTCTGGAACCGGCGCAGCCGGTCCCGCTCAGTGCGATCGAGCCGCTTGATCTTGGATGCCTTGTTCACGTAGGCGTGCAGGAAAAAGACCTCCTCGTCGTGGTCGCGCCGTTCTCGCGCCACCTCGACGAGACCCGCCATGGCTTGAAAATTGCCGGCGTCCCGCTCGAGAACCCGGAAGAACTCCTGCCGCGCCTCATCGAGCTGCCCGGCCTGCTTGTGATTCAACGCCGCCGAGAGATGCCGCTCGGCATAAGAGATGTCGGGTGTACTGGAAGCTGACAGCACCGCGAGAGGCAATAGACAGAGCAGCAGAACAACACTATCGCGGAGAAAACTCATCTTCGGTCGATCCAATTCCTCATCTCCTACAGACGTCGGTGAAAAACCATCGGCAGAACCACGTCGCGCCGGCTGCCATCGAGCCCCTCTGGCCCCGCGTATGCCCCTCTTTGACGCCGAAACAGCGGAATGGTTGCGGAATTCGGTGAATCCCGGTTGCCTTCGCCTCGTGTCCGGGAAAGCCGTCTTCCCGTAGAACTCGCTTCGAGCGTCATCGGAGAGAAAAAACGACGGCTTTCCTCTAAAAAAAATAGCCCCATATCACGACGGTGGTGTTTTTTCATGGGACTCGTGCGAACCGAGCCGCTCATTCCGGCGGCGGCCGGCTAGACGGTGACGTCGGGTTTTCGAGACGTCAAGCCGGAGAAGCCAGCAAAATCGTCGCGACGTGGGGCTATTCAGGCCTATGATGGGCGCTGCCCGGCAAGCTCTTATTTCCTGGCCTCGAGCTCCACGTCCTTCTCCACCTGGCTTCCCTCCTTGACTGATAGTTTCTGGGAGGAAGTTTTGTAACCACGGGCTTTGACGGAAAGGCGATAATCGCCGGGTAACAGGTTGGTGAAAGCGGCGAAGCCGAGGTTGCCGGTTTTACGGCGCAAGGTCACCTTGCCGGGGCCGCCTGAGAGCTCGACCTCGGCGCGGCACGCGAGCCCCCCTTTGGGCCGTACCCTGATCTCGACCTCGCCGAGGCCGCGCACGATGATCGTCTTGTACGCCTGGTCCGACCGCCCGAGGCTGACGCGCACCGGTTTCGCCACGGGTTTGCTCGCGTTGGCCAGGAGCAGCTCGTAGGTCCCGGGATCGAGGTTGTCGAAGAGGAAACGCCCCCGTTCGTCGGCACGCCTGACGGAAGTATGCCTCCTGGCGCTCCAGGCGCCCTTTCCGGTGTCTTTTTTGGCGCTCCCCTTGCTGCTTTTGCCGCCTTTCTTGCCCGCCGAGGCGCTGTCGCTGGCCGCGTTGCGCTCGCTGCGGCGCCTCTGGATCGAGCCGGTGACCTTCCTGAGATAGACCGGCACCGAGGCCACCGGTGAACCTCCGCCGGCGACAATCTTGCCACCCACCACCCCGCCCCGCTCGAGGGTGAAGACCTGGAATGCCGTCCCGAACCGCGGCGAGATGAAGAGTCGGCGCGGTTCGCTGGTGCGGTATCCCTTCGCCGCCACCCGGACCAGGACCTCGCCCGGCTCCATGTCATCGACGAGAAAGGTGCCGTCGAGCGACCTGTACGCCTGCGAGGTGGTGCGGGCCGTGGAGCGCTTCGTCTCGAGGATCTCCTCGGTGCTGCGTATATCTCCGCGCAGCGGCAACCACTCGACACGGAAGCGCTCCAACGGGGCGCTGGTGCCGTAGTCCACCACGCGGCCGAAGAGCACCAACTCCGGGGTCATCGTGACCGGTACCTGCCCCACGTTGGGCTGGACGCCGGTGAGAACCTCAGTGCGGTACCCCGACCGCTTGAAGCTCACCACGAGGCGGTCATCGGCTCTCAGGCCGGAGAGCGTGTAATTCCCATCTTCGTCGGTGCGCACGCTGCCCCGGTAGCGCGAGAGCCCCAGTCGTTTGATGATCTCGAACTCCCTCGGCGTGGCACGTTCCACGCTGCTGCTAAGGGCGTTCTTGACCCGCTGCTCCAGCCGAGCCTGAGGCGACTGGGTTGCGGCCGTGCGCTTCGAGCTCTTCTGTAAGCCCTTCTTCGAGGGAGACTTCGAGCTCTTGGCCTTCGTCGTGGCGGCGCGCCCCGGCTTCGCCGCGGATCCTTTGGCGGTTTTGGCCGCGGTTTTTGCGGCTTTCTGCTTCCGCGATCGGTCTTTCGGCGCTGGATCCTGGCCCTCACTATCGAGCTCGAGCTCGATCGCCGTCACCAGCACATCGTCGAGCGGCTCTCCAGCGGGATTGACGACGCGCCCAACGAGACAGCTCCCCTGCCGCAGATCGAGCGCAGCCCGATAAACCTCGCCCTCCTGGAGCATCACGTCCAGAGGATCGCTGCGCAGCTCGCCCCTGTAAGCGCTCAAGACATAGCTCCCCGGCATGAGGCCTTCGAAGCGGAAACACCCCTCTTCGTCGGACATCGTCAGCGGAAGCACCCCGGCATAGCGCGACAGGATCCCCTTTACCCCGTCGAGGGTCACCTGAGCCCCCGCGAAGAGTTCCCCGCCCGGCCCGACGAGAGATCCCTCGATCGACGCGGGACGCTGGGTGCGGATCTCCAGGCCCTCCAGGCGCTCCCCGGTGTCGATCATGAGCCCGTCGAGTTTGCCCGGGGCGTGGGACGGGTGGCTGGCCAGCACCGAGAAGGGGACACTCCCCTCGACGCTCTCGATCTGGAAGCGCCCCATTTCATCGGAGGTCGATCGGTCGGACCGCGCAAGCCGCGCGCCGGCCTGCAGGAGCCTGACACGCGCTCGTGATAGCGGCCGGCCCTCGGGATCGAGGACCGTACCTTGGATGCCGCCCTTTTTCTTGAGATAAATCTCGACGAGGCGCTCCTGTGAGGCCGCCGACGGCATCGAAGGCGCATCCGGCTCGGGACGCCCCGGTGAAAACCCCTCGGCCAGGACGAGAATCTGGTAGCCGCGCCGCGACACGGGCGCGAAGAGGAACTCACCTTTCGGATCGGTGGTCTGCTCGAGATGAACGAGCTCCTGCCGTCGGCCGGAGCCGAAGCTCTCGATCCGATAGATCACCTCGGCCCCGGCCACCGGCTGACGGTCCTCCAGCTTCAAGACCCGGCCTGTGATGGCGATTCCCGGCGTCAGCTCCACGGGCACGAACGCCGGTGACTCGCGCACTACCTGCAGGCCGTCCCGGCGCAGCAGATCGTAGGCCTCGTGCACCACCTCCAGGGTGACCAGGCCTTCGGGCAGCCCCATGTGCGCGAACGTTCCGTCCGCTTCGGAGAGGCATTCAAAAACGCGGAAGTCACGGCGCACCCTGACTTGAGCTCCGGCGATCGGCTCACCCGTCTCCTCATGCGTGACCACACCGTGCAGCTCAGCGCCAAGCTCCAGCACGACGGTCAGGTCGTCGCCGGGTAGAACCTGGTTGAGCATCGAGGGGGCGTAGCCCTCCTTGCAAACCTCCATCCGGAAGGCTCCTGTTCCGGGCAGAGCTACCTCGAAGGTCCCGTCGCTCCCGGTCTCCGTCTGCGAGCGATAGGCACCCCCTGGAAATAGATCGCGCAGGGGAGCGGGCAGCGAAGGCTCGATCAGAATCGATGCCGCCTCGATCGGCTCGTCCGATCGATCCTTGACGATACCCTTGACCGAGGACGTAAGGAAGGCCGGCAAAACGCGCTCGGCTGCGGCGAGCCGTGGTTCGGAGGATTCCGGCGAGCCGCCCAGAGGATCGGCGACCCGCTCGTCGTCGTTGTTGCCGCCGGCAGCCAACGAACCGGCTTCGGCTCCCTGCATCGGCAGAAGGGTCATCTCCTCGGAGTGGTCACCGACACCGGCACCACCGGGGCTCGACAAGAGCACGACGACGAAAATCGCCGTCGCGAGCCCTGCAGCGAGGATCACGGCGAGCGGTTTGATCGAACCTGACGATTGCATCGGATCTCGCGAAATATCGAAAACAGACTTATTTTTAGAATACTATTATGATCCCGAACCGGCGTGAATGGTTGTGCCAAAAAGAAAAGATGTGCCCTTTTAGCCCGGATTATACCGGCGTGAGCCCTTAGCAAAGGTTCACAAACGTCAGGGCTAGCCTGGCAGCGCGCTGTCGAACCTGCCTGCAGACGCCAACCTGGTGCCGATCGTGATCTTGGGAACGGGAATTGCGACGTTTTTCAGGTTATACTCGCGGAGAGTTGCTCTGCGCCGATCGATCGGGAACATCGCGGTATGACGCGGCAGCCCGGCCGCCTGCCGGAAGCCAGAGTGGGGATCGATCTGGGTACTCGTCGAATGTTGTCGCTGGAGAGAGCCATGAATCGTGTCAAAGCCAAGCTGCCTCTGGTCGTTCTCGCCGGCTGCACGGTGATCGCCACCGTGCTCCTCATTATGCTCTACGAGCCGCCGATCACCGGAGAGGGCCTCGAAGAACGTCGAGACTTGGGAACGGAGAGCCCTTCGTCGTCTCAACGCGTCGGGCCGGACGCCGTGGCCGAGGAGCAGCGCACCGATCGCTCCCGCCTGGACGGGGCTGACGAGGTTGTGACCGAGCGCACCCCACTGGCGCCCTCCGGCAGGGGCGACCTGGTGATCCACGGCATTCTGGAGCTGACGTCCGGCGGTCCCCCGCCCCGGCCGGTGAGGCTCACTGTAACCACGAATGCCCCCCCCTTCACGTTTCAATCCTTGCGCCAGCTTACCGCCGGCACGTTGAGGTATATCACCGCGTCGGAAGAGCTCGCCGATGCCGCTGCGGGACCGATCGTGGTCAGCGACGCGGCCGGGCGTTTTAAATTCGAGGGTCTGCGCGAGGGGGCCCTGTTCATCGTACCGCTCGACTCGATCTTTCACAGCGCGCGGCCGGCGCCGGTGAAACCCGCACCGGCAGGAGCAGACGATGTCACCTCGGTGCGGGTCGTTTTGGACGAAGGCGGGATCCTCGAGGGTGTCGTGCTCGACAGCCGGGGCCGCGCGCTGGCCGGCGTACGCCTCACGTTGCGCGAGCTGTTCGACCCGCTCCTGACCTTCTCCGAACGCAAAGGATTCCTCTCCCCTTTCAGCATCCACTCAGCGCGGGATGGCAGCTTCCGCTTTCAGGCCGTGCCGCTACGCGGCAACATGGCGCTCGACGCCTACCTGCCTGGATACGCACGCACTCAGGGACAGAAGATTATCATCACCGCCGGCACGCCGTCCCGGCTGGAGCTCGTCCTGCTCGACGCGGCATCGATCTGCGGCGTCGTGCTCGATGGCGATGGAAAGGTGCTCCCCCGGCAGCAGGTGCGTCTCGAAAAGACTGACAACGTATTTGACTCCATCCTCCAGGACGACAAGAACAGCAGCAACGAGCAGGTCTCGCAGGAAGACGGACACTTCCGCTTCGATGACCTGGCACCTGGAACCTACCGGGTATTTCTCTGTGAACCGGGTGTGGTGCGGGCAAGCCTCTCCGGTCTGGAGCTCGTCGGCGGCCAGGCGCTGGAGGACCTGGTTCTGGTGGCAGAGAAGGGTCTTTCCCTCGCCGGGCTGATCGTGGACTCGCGCGGAGAGCCCGTTGCGGGTGCCAGGATCAAACCGGTGCCGCAGCTCAGCCTGACCAAGCTGCGCGAGTACATCGACGATTCCCGCTTCTTGCACGTCGCCATCTCCGGCGAGGACGGAACCTTCGAGTGCGCCGGGTTGCATGAAGGTACTTTCAACTTGGAGATCGTACGCGGCGGCATCACCGATGCCTCGCACAAGGGTTTCCGGGCGGGACAGACCGACCTGGTGATCACCTTGAAGGCCGGGGGCATCGCCGGCTTCGTAGTCTCCACGGCCGACGGCGAGACGATCCGCGAGTTCCGCCTGCAACTCGATCCGGCCCATCACGTCGATATCATGGATCCCTTCGGCTTCAAGGCCAAGATTTTCCGCAAAGTGACTCACGAGCAGGGCCGGTTCGAGGTCTTCCCTCTGCAGCCGGGCCGTTACTCCCTGATCGTCCAGGCCGAGGGGCACGGTCACAAACGGATCGACGACATCACGGTGAACGACACCGCGATCACCAAGGGGATTGTGGTGATGCTCGCGCCCGAGGCGAGCGTCTCGGGAGCCGTCTACGACAAGCGGACCGGCGAGCCGGTGGAAGGTGCCAAGGTCTCCCTCAAAACCGGGCTCGAAGGCATGATCGACGAGTTCCAGGGCGGGCTCATGGCGACCTCAGACAGCGAGGGACGGTTCACGATAGGTCGGCTCACGGCGGGCAGGGTGAAGCTCTACGTGACCCATGCGCGCTACCGCAGCCAGCCCCTGGAAGCGCTGAGGCTTCTGGAAGGCGAGCGGATCGAGGACTACGACCTGTTTCTCTCCCGCGGAGGAGTGATCGAGGGACACGTCTATGGAGTAGGGCAGCGTCCCCTCGGCGGAGTCAGCATCATGGCGTCCTCCGCCAGCGGTTCGGTGCTGAAGTCGGCCAAGACCGATCGGGAGGGGTTCTACGAGATGTCCGGCTTTCCAGCCGGCACCTACACGGTCATGCAGATGGCACGCAACTTCAACCTCGATGAAGGCTTTTTAGATTCACTCACCGGCGGTTTCGAACGACGCCAGGTCGTGCTCGCCGAGGACGAGGTGGCCAGGTGCGACTTCCAGATGCAGGCGCAAAACGAGGCCGACGCGCTGATCGGCCGGGTCACCGAGGCGGGGAGCCCCGTGGCGGGGAGCCCCGTGGCGGGAGCGATCATCAACCTCGTCTGCATGGAGACTGATAAGCGCAGCGATGCCGGGATGAAGACGGCCACCACCAACAGCGACGGGAGCTATCGCTTCCGCGACGTTCCCGCCGGCCGGTACACGTTCAGGGTCGTGAAAACCGACAACCTGGTTTACGGAGGGGGGACCGGAGTGGTTTTCACGACCGAGATCCCCGAGACGCGGCCCTTCGCCTTTGATATGGAGCTGCCGGGGGGGGCAATCGAAGGACGGGTCGTGGACCATGACGATCTCGAGCCTCTGTCAGGGGTGCGCATCCTGCTGGAGGATCGCCGGGCCGGCGACCACGACGATCCGATCACGCAGGCGACGGGGGGACGGGTGGCGGAGGTCTACTCCGACGAGCAAGGACGCTTCCGCCTCTCCAATCTCAGGGAGGGGCGCTACGACCTGATCGCCGGGGGAACCAACTTATTGGGAATGAATCCAGGCGGATACGCCCGGACGAGGATGGAGGCGATCGAGGTCAGGGAGAGACGGGCCGTCACCGGTCTGCGCGTCAAGCTGGAGAAAGGCGGCAGCATCGAGGGGCAGGTACAGGACCGTCGGGGTGACGCCGTGGCCGGGGCGACCCTCTTCTTCCAGCCTGTGGGAGCGAGCGGTTTCGAGACCTACTCGGAATGCTCCAGCGACGGATCGGGACGGTTCCGCTATGCAGGCCTTGCGCCCGGCAGGTACACGGTGGCAGCCAAACATCCCGGCTACGCGGTGACGCTGCTCTACGATGTCGCGCTCCAGAAGGAACGTATCCGCGAGGTGGAGGTCACCATGGAACCTGGCGCGAGTTTGATCGTCGAGATCCGGGACGCTGCCACCGCGACACCGGTGATCGACGCGCGGATCGGGCTGCGCGACGGGGCGGGCCGCTCCCTCACGGGACTCTTCGGAATCGACGATCTCATGGGGATGCTCTTTCCCGGAGAAGGTGGGGGAAACTCCTCCGGCAGCGGCGTTTACAACGTCGGATGCTTCGCACCAGGGGTCTACCATCTCGAGATCCAGCACCCCGACTACGGCACGCATCACCAGGAGGTGCAAATCCTTCCCGACATGCAGGATCTGCGCGTCACGGTGCGGCTCTAGCCTTTATCTTGCTTGTTTTTTGCGTTTTTGCTTTTATCTCGAGACAATTCCAATTAACAAGGAAGATATAGTGATCCTTGTCAACCTGCCGGCGCCGTGGACGAGTGTCGCGAATTCAGCGTCTTGGGCAGGGTGAGGTCTGGAGCAAAAAGGAGGCTTTACATGTCGGATGAAAACAGAAAGTACATGGAGACTCACGAATGGGGCCTCCTCGCAGGAAACATCGTAACCGTGGGCTTGTCCGAATTCGCAGTTAAACACCTGTCAGATTTGGTTTTCATCCAGCTTCCTGAGGCTGGCGACAAAGTGGAACGGGGGGAGAGCTTCGGCGAGATCGAGTCTGTCAAGGCGGTCTCCGACCTCAACGCCCCCGTAACCGGCGAGGTCGTCGAGGTGAATGAGGCGGTCGCCGAAAATCTCGAGTTGATCTCCACTGATCCGACCGGGGAAGGCTGGGTCATCAAGATCAAGATCGACGATCAGACCGAATTCCAGGAGCTCCTCTCCTCCGACGAGTACACCAAGCAGATCGAAGAGGAAGAGGATGAGGAGGACGACGGCACGACTGATGACGGCGAGGACGACTAATCTCTCTGGTACTACTATTATTTCCGGTACCACGCCGATCCCTCATCACCCGATCATGCTCACCGAAAAATAGATCTCCTGTGAGAACAGAGTGACGATCCGCCGGCTCGACATGCGGTTGTCGAGCCGGACTCGCTAGGCTCGTTTCCCCACCGCGAATCATCGCGATACGCGACTTGCGAGCAGTGTTTCGCCACTCGTGACTAGTGAGGAGAGGTAGTTTATGCCTTACATTCAGAACACAGATCACGATCGTGCTCGCATGTTGGAGGTCATCGGCGCCGGTTCTGTCGATGAGCTCTTCGCCGACATTCCAGAATCGATCCGCTGGAGAGGAGAGCTCGCGATCCCCGAGTCCCATTCGGAGATGGAGCTGCAAAATCGGGTCTACGAGCTGGCGTTCAAGAACGTGACCGCCTCGTGCCGTCCCAGCTTCCTCGGAGCCGGCGTCTATCACCACTTCATCCCGACCATCGTGGATCATCTGGCTGCGCGCTCGGAGTTCGTCACGGCCTACACACCGTATCAGCCCGAAGCGAGCCAAGGATCTCTCCAGGCCTTTTTCGAGTATCAGACGATGATCTGCATGCTCACCGGCCTGGACATCTCCAACGCCTCCATGTACGACGGAGCCACGGCGCTCACCGAAGCAGCCTTGATGGCGCTCGACCTGAAAAACAAACGCCGCAAGATCGCGGTCTCGACCGCGGTTCACCCCGATTACCGCGCGGTGCTGGCGACCTATCTGAAACACACCGATGTCGACATCGTGGAGATCTCGCACGTCGGCGGCGTCACCCCGGTGGAGGCGGTCCAAGCGGCTCTCGACGACGAGACGGCGGCGTTCCTCTTCCAGTCGCCCAATTTCTTCGGCGCGATCGAGGATGTAAGCGCCCTGGCCGCGGCCACCGCCGATACCGGTGCTCTCTCGGCGCTTTCCGTCGACCCCATCTCGCTCTCCATCTTGGAAGCTCCCGGCAACCAGGGTGTGGATATCGTGACCGGCGAAGGCCAGGCGCTCGGCTCGCCGATGAACTTCGGCGGACCCGGTTTCGGTTTCATGGCCACCCGCGCCGCCTACATCCGGCGCCTTCCTGGACGCATCGTTGGCCAGACCGTGGACGGTGAGGGCAGGAAGGCCTACGTGCTCACGTTTCAGACGCGTGAGCAGCATATCCGCCGTGCCCGGGCGACTTCCAATATCTGCACCAATCATGCTCTCGTGGCGCTGCGGGGTGTAATCTACCTTGCCGCTCTGGGCCGCACCGGATTCAAGAAGCTTGGCTTGCTGACCGCCTCCAAGGCCCACGCCGCCGCGCAGCGCTTGGCGGAGCTGCCTGGCTTCGAGCTTGCCATCAATGCACCCTTCTTCAAGGAGTTCACTCTGCGCTGCCCAGTCCCTGCAACGCAGGTCAACGAAGTTCTGTACGCCAAAGGGATCGTGGGAGGATTCGAGGCCGGACGATGTTATGCGAAGATGGATCATCACTTGATCCTGGCCGTGACCGAGACGACTCCCGACGACGATGTGACGCGGTTGGTGGAAGCCCTGAAAGGAATCGCATAATGTACGACCCGAGACCGATCTTCGACAAAGACCATCCTGGACGACGGATCGTGCGTTTCCCCGGCGAGAACGCCCTGCCCGACGGCGACGAGCTGATCCCGAAGAACTATCTGCGAAAGGAAGACGTGCCGTTGCCCGAGGTCGGTGAGCTCGATCTGGTCCGCCATTACACGCACCTCTCAAAGCGGAACAAGAGCATCAACGACACATTCTATCCCCTCGGTTCGTGCACCATGAAGTACAACCCGGTGATCAACGAGGCCGCCGCGGCGCTTTCCGGTTTCACCGACCTGCACCCCTATCAGCCCCGGGATTCGGTGCAGGGGCTTCTCGAGATCTTCCACCTCACGGCGCACTATCTCGCCGAGATCTCGGGGCTGCCCCACGTCTCCCTGCATCCGGCGGCCGGCGCTCACGGAGAGCTCACGGCTCTGCTGGTCATCCGCAAGTATTTCGACAGCCTCGATCTGCCCGAAAGGCGCACCGTTCTGATCCCCGACTCGGCTCACGGCACAAACCCGGCGTCCTGCACCTTTTCGGGGTTCAAAACAAAGGAGATCAAGTCGTCCAAGGAGACCGGTCTCGTCGACGTGGAGAGCCTGAAGGCGAAGGTGGGACCCGACACCGCGGCGATCATGATCACCAACCCCAACACGCTCGGCCTCTTCGAGCGGCAGATCGTGGAGATCTGCGACATCGTGCACGACGCCGGCGGCCAGGTCTACATGGACGGCGCCAATCTCAACGCGCTGATGGGGATGACCCGTCCGGGAGACTTCGGCATCGACGTGATGCACTTCAACCTGCACAAGACCTTCTCGACCCCGCACGGCGGCGGTGGTCCGGGAAGCGGTCCCATCGGGGTCGCCGAGCACCTGGAACCTTTCCTCCCCGTCCCACGCGTCGTTTTGGATGGTGATGGCAAAGGGTATCGCCTCAGCGAGGACTTCCCCCACTCGATCGGGCGCACGCGGTCCTTCTTCGGCAATGCGCTGATCGTCGTGCGGGCCTATCTCTACATGCTGTCCCTCGGCCGCGAGGGGATCCGACGGGTCGCCGAAAACGCCGTGCTCAACGCCAACTATCTGCGGGCCAAGCTGTGCGAGACCTACCATGTGCCGTTCAACCGCGCCTGCATGCACGAGTTCGTGGCCACACCGAAGGGGCTCGGCAAGGATGTGAAAGCGCTCGATGTAGCCAAGCGCCTCATCGACCTCGGCATGCACCCGCCTACGATCTATTTTCCACTCATCGTTCCCGAGGCGCTCATGATCGAGCCCACCGAGACCGAGTCGGTGGACACTCTCGATCGTTTCGTGGACACGATGCGCCAGATCGCCTCCGAAGCCCGGGAGGCTCCGGAGACGCTCAAGCACGCCCCCCACAACGCCCCGATCGGGCGACCGGATGAGGTGCGCGCCGTGCGCCAGCCGATCCTCAGATGGGATCATTGACACCCCTGGGGCACAACCGTAGCAGCAGCGGTGCGCCCGGATGATCCGAGGCTCAGCACAGCCTTGCCTGAGCCTCGGAGGCCGCATCCCGCGTAGCGTCCTTTGTCCCTGATTAGCAGCGGTTTCCCACCCCGACTGCCCACTCTCCAACCAAGTGGTTGCTCAGCATGCGCTCGTCCTATACGCTTGTTTTGATCCCATGAGTGTGATATTATTTTTGATAGTCCTTTTTAAGCCTTAAATCCATTCGAGGTTTCGTAACCCAGGTATCGTTGAGCTCTTGCTCGTCGATATTGCCGGAAGCGTACCAAAACCGGAGAGAAGCGGACGGAGAGGAGGGACTCTGTTCGATGCTCTCGTTGCCGTGAAGATTCCGAAAAAGGAGGAATGCACGATGAAGCCACTGTCCGCCCGATTGGCTTTCCCGATCGCGCTCGTATTGACATGCCTGGTCCTATGTTCTACTCAAGCCCGGGGCCAAAGCATGGTGCTCGACTACCTCTACCGCTACAACTGTCAAAGCGGGGTACCGGACCATCTGCTCGATGCCGTGGAAGTAAGCGGCGATCGCGCGATCGTGGGCGGCAACATGGGTCTCGCGCTCGTGGATCTCGCCGCACTCCCGATCCAAGGATCGGATAACTATCTCTACCGCCTGCCGGGCATGAACGCGCGGACGATGTACGTCAAGGACGACACCTACGTCTATGTCAACGTCAACCGCACCGGTGACCCGGCAAGCCCCGGCTTCGTGGTGGTCAAGATGACAGGCAACACCCTGACGAGGCTGGTCACCATCGACGAATCGAACGTCTTCTACGAGAAGATGTGTATCGACGGCGACTATCTCTACGTGGCTGCCCGCGATGCGGGGCTGCGGATCTTCAGCCTCACCGACCCGGAGAATCCGGTCCTCGTCGGATCTCTCGGGAGCCCCTTGATGGATTCATGGGCCGTTACGGTCGAGGGCAACACCGCTTATGTGGCCGACGGAGCGGGTGGTCTCAAAATCATCGATGTGACCAACAAGGCGGCTCCCTTCGTCATCGACGGCGAGGACTTGTCCACGGCTAGTGGTACCTCCGAGGACGTGACGGTACGCAACGGGACGGTCTATGTCGCCGCCGGCGGTTCCGGCCTGGCCGTGTATCCCAACGGCGTGATCGCCAATCGCAGAAACTCTATGATCCCCGGTTGCACCAAGGACCTGGCCTGGGTCGGCGACTACATTGCAGTGGCAACCTTGTGGGACATCGTTATTTTTGATCCCGGAGCTCAGGGATGGTTCCCCGCACCCATGGTGGCGAAAGAAATCATCAGCCGCCGCGCTGTCAGTGGAGATCTCAGGATGGTCATCGCAGTAGCGGGTGCGTCCGGTAACCGGCTGCTCGCCGCCAACTGGAACTACGTGGACGTCTACGAGCTGAAGCCGGTCTCTCAGAGCACGCAGGCCACGGTCATGTGCAATCTACGCCGTCTCCGATTCTCACCGTCGGGCGGTACGAAGCAGGTCATGCTCGTCAATCCTGGCAACGTGCCGGTTACGATCACCGATGTCACGACGACCTATAACAGTTTTTCCACGAACTACCAGGGAGGCGTGATCCAGCCGGGATCGTGGGTTTCTGTACTCGTCAACTACAACGGCTCGTCCACCGAGGGCAGCGATGTGATGCTCTTCGCCAATGATACGATCGACAAGAATCCGTTCCCCGTTCAGGTCCACGGAACCACGGAGTACATCGATCCCACCGAGACGGTGCCCGATTTCACCCTGAACTCCATCAGACCGGATCCCGCAGGCGGCTACATCGAGGAGCCCTTCACGCTCTACGATCACCTAGGTAAGGTAGTCTGGTTCAATGTCTACGCCTCGTGGTGACCTTACTGCGCGCCCGCGGTCGCGGACATGCAGAACAACATCTACAAAGAATTCGAAAACAATCCCAACGTGGTGACTGTGCTCGTCAACGAGGGCGGAAGATTCAGCGAAGATTGGGATTGGCTCAAAGAGTATTGGAGCCACTACTATCTGCGCGGACAAGTCGTCTACGATCCCAACGGCAATATCACGCAAACCTACTTCAAGCAGCCCACGGCGGGCTTCCCCTACGGCCGTGGCTTCATCATGGACCAGCAGGGCAAGGCGAGCATCGCGCTGCTCGGACACCATCCCTACGATATCATCGATGTCATCTACGATCTCCTGGAGCGGGGCAAAAAGAAGGACCGAACCAAGCTGAAGAGGTAAGAGACCGACCGTTAGAGAATTAAAAATTCACCACTCTGCTCTTTCAAGAGGGCGCTGCATGAAGTGCAGCGCCCTCTTTTTAACTCTTCAACGCCGCCGCAACCAGGCATCGGTGCCGTACTTGGCGTCCACGATCCGGCGGGCGACGGCGAGCAGCTCGCTGCCAGGCTCCCAGGCTTCCAGCTCGACAGCGAAAGCCTCTTCAATACCCCGCGCTATCGCGGCCTGCACGGTTTCTCGTGAATGCTCCCTCCCGGCAAGATCGTACACACAGGCAGCTTCCGGCGTCATCGGGTTCGGCTCGAGCGGAATGGAGCCATGGTGCAAAATCCGTTGATCCTTGCGGCGCTGCGCCGATCCGACGAGCTTGCGCCCTCCCGCGACGAGATCATAACCGGTCACCGCATAAAAGCAGCGCCCCGCGGCATGCTCTTTAGTCCCCTGACTCAACGACGGCACCTCCTCACGGAGAGCAGCCGCGATGCCGATGCGAGCCAGCCCGCAGGCGATGGCTCCGTGAATGACGTGGTAGGATTCCTCCACCGAACGGTCGAAGGGTGGCCGGCCCTCACCACCGGCGATGGAAAACGTGATCTCTCCGCGGTGCAGGATCGCTCCGCCGCCTGTGGTCCTGCGGGTTACGACCGCGCCGAAGAGGTCGGCCTGGGGAGCCGGAGGTTCGTCGAAACGCTGAAAATAGCCGAGCGACAGACCAGGCGGATCCCAGTCGTAAAAGCGCAGCACGACGGGAAATCCAGGCGGCATGTGCAGCAAAAACGCCTCGTCCAGCGCCATGTTGAAGTGCGGATGACAGGCACCCGAATCGACGAGATACCAGACCGTGCCATCTGTTGTCATAAACCTCTCCCAACGAAACTGGCCCTCGCGCCAGGAAGGCTGATTCTACCTCAACACCACCGTAAGTCGTCATCGTCGTTCACGGGTTGGTGAACCACACATTCCTATCTCAGCCGTCTCGGCCGTTCGCCGAACCCAGAACACTCTCTCTATCACGTCCGACGGCCCGCCGGGCGATCCCGGCGGGCCGTCAGTTGTAATCTTTGGCACTCTAACCTGCGAAAGGTCTAATTCTTGGTGATCTTGATATCGGCTTTTGCGACCATCGTGCCCGCCCAGCCGTTGAACGTCAGATCGGTATAATCGGTTTCGATCGTGGGCCTGCTCTTCTCGAAGGGATTCAGCTCCAGCATGGTGCGGTATCCCACGACCTTGAAGAGGTAGATCCCCTTGAGAACGGGATTGCCGAACTCGCCGCGCGTCACGGTAATCGGTCCGATGATGTCGCCTTCCTTGGCGTTGTAGAAGATGTCATCAGCGAGGCTGTAACCCTCGGTGAGGATCGTCTTGGTCCGCTCTCCGAGGAAGTTGCGGAAGTCGTTGCGCGTCATGTAATCCAGCTCGGCCGGCCGGTGGTAGCCGTTGATGTCCTCATACTTCTTGACGGCCTCCAGAAAGTCGGCGCCCTCCTCGATCTCCTTCAGCACCGCGTCGACCTGCTCTTTGGCCCATTGCCAGGCGTTGTCGCGGATTTTCAGCGTCTTGTGATCGAAAATACCGAAAAAGACCTCTTGAACCTTGACGCCGCCATTCTGATAGAACAGGCGCCCGCCGGTCTCGAAGAACTCCTTCAGGACCTCCTCGTTCATCTGACCCTGCGCCTGGAGCATCTTTTCGAAACCCAGGCGGCGGCGGTACATCTTCTTGTAGTCCTCCTTCATGTAGTAACCGTGGAGCGACATGATGAACCGCAGCGGAAAGAGGGTGCCTTCGAACTCCTTCTCGTGCTTATTGAACGCCGCCTCGAACTCCTCGTCGCTGAGCGCGAAGCCGTTCTGCTGAAGCGGCTTGTCCATGGCCTTGTAGACGAGCATTTCGTTGAGCACCTGTTTCAGGTCGCCCTCCTCGAGCCGCGGGATCAGCATCGGATAGATGTCATCGAGAGTCACCTTACGGTCACCCACCGTCATGTAGACCCCTTCGGGTAACGTACCGCTGGTGTGATAGACTATCTCTGTGTCGGCGATGAGGGCTTCTTTGATGGTGTTGACGTAATTAGGGCGGATGAACGAGCCCAGGGCGCGGCCTTCCTGATAAGCCTGGTTCAAAGAGTCGCGGATGCTGCGATCAGTATCGCTGCCGTCGAGGATGTTCCAGGTGATCATCGGCATGTAGATGTTCACCTCTTCATCCTGGAAGTTCTTACCGATCGGCAGGTTCGGATCGAGCACGACTTTGGCTTTTTCCTTGGCGCCCTCCGCCTCGACTGCCTCGACCGCCTCGGTCGCTTCTTTGACAGGAGTGGAAATCTGGTTGCTCTCACCCTCCTCCACCGGCTTCGGTTCGCGAGGTTGGATCGTGGGCAGATAGACCTTGCCGAACGCCAGGTTGGAGCGCTGGATGTCGCGGAACTTCTCCCAGCCGATCGACATGTCGATCATCTCGCGGTAGCCCTCTTCGCTGAACTGGCCCGAACGATCCTGCTGCTTGGTGAGAAGGATCTGGTTCTTGATCTCCGTTTCGATCAGCTCGTCAGGTACCTCGAATTCGGTCGGGTCGGCACCCTTGGCGATCAGCTTTTCCCGGCCCAGATCGGTGAGAATGGCGGTAAGAGAGCGGTCGACTTCGAGAGCGCCCGAAGAATCGATCACGTTCAAGCGGAATTCGTCGCGCGAGATCACCAATCCGTTGATCGTGGCGATCACGTCGGCGTCGAAATCCACGCCTTCGAGATCGATGACTTGGCGGCTATCGAGGCCGGTGATGAAATCGAGCGGTTTCTTGCGATAGACCGTAATGTCCTCGACGACCGTGGGATTCTCGCGTCGCTGACCGCTGCGGGAGACGCGCATGGCCGGCTTATTCGCGCCCTCGGCGCCTTCCTCTTTCTGGGGGCCCTGTTGGACCTTGGCGCTGACGGCGGGCTTGATGCTAGCGCCCTTCTTGCCTTGGTTCTCCGGGTCCTGTTGATTCTTGCCGGGACGTTTCAGCCTCTTGAGTGCTCCCTTGCCCTTGTCCCCGCCTTTCTTGCCTTTGGGGTCCTCGTCATCCTTCTTCTTGGGATCTTCCTGCGTCCCTGAAGGATCGCCCTGATTCAAAACGGGCAGGACCGACTGCGAACAAACCGCCGTCTCAGCCGGCTCACCGCATCCTGCACAGCAGAGGCAGTCGGTCTCGGCATCCTGCAGCAGCGGCGAGCCCTGCGAGCTCACTCCGCAGAAAAGAAGGCTACTCAGCGTGATTCCTGCAACGATAATGGTAATACTTCTTGCTAACCAGTTCATTTGTGAACCTTTCCTTGGGTCTCACATCGGGATCAGTCTGGCTGGACAGATTACGAACCTCGTGAATTCAGGCCCTTCCGTTGAAGCCTGTTTTAAATAGTTTTTTTCCTTCCGCTGTCAAGCGTTTTTGGCAGGCAGAGCTTCGTCGGCCGCCAGCGCCTCGAGGCACTTTGCTTCGAGGGTACGCCGACTCTTCCTCACGCACTGCGTCTCGAATACGATCGTGGCGCGCACTGCGTTGGGGGCGGTTGCCTTTTGTTTATCGTAGCCGCTTCGTCCGGTCGATTCCCCTCACTGAATCGTCACCAGGGGGTCGTTGGAGTTTACCGTCTTTCCCTCTTGAACATGAACCTTGGCCACGATTCCATCCCCTTCGGCGCAGATCTCGTTTTCCATCTTCATGGCTTCCAGAATGAGGAGCGGCTCACCGGTGGCGACCTGTGTGCCTTCCTGGATGAAGACCTTGCGCACGATGCCGGGCATGACGCTTTTGACCACACCCCCACCGATCTTGCGCTCGCCGCCGAGCTGAAGAGCGCCCCGCTCGCGCTCGTCGAGAACGCGGGTGCGATAGAGATGCCCTCCGACGATCATGTCCAGCTCGGAGGTTCCCGGGTTGACCGTCACGTTGAGCGATTCGGCGCCGATCAGAACGGAGTACTTGGAACCTGGCTCGATGACCGAGCAGTCGAGGGGATAGGTCTGCCCGTCGATTACACCGACGGCACGGCCCGCCTCTTCTCTGATCTCGACCTCGATCTCGACCTCGATCTCGTCCTCGTTGAATGTTACGTAGTATTTCATGGTCGTTCCAGAATCACGATCTTCCCGGCCGGAACGCCGCTTTCCAGGTTGAAAGCCCCGGCGCTCCCTCTGCTTGGAGCTGGCGGGAACGGTGCTTACGCTCGGCATGCGCCAGCGCGGCGGCGGCCAGCACGATCAGCTCCCGCTTTTCAGAACCGGCATCTTTGAGGATCGTCTTCAGATTTTGTTCCACATAACCTGTATGATATTTTCCGCATCGGAAGCTCTCGGTCTCCAGGATCGCCAGCAGAAAGGGCACGTTGGTCTTCACGCCGCTGATGTGCAGCTCGCCGAGGCAGCGCTTGAGCCGCTCGATGGCTGCGTCCCGCGTGCTGCCGCGCACCACCAGCTTGGCGAGCATGGGATCGTAGTACACGGAGACTTCCATCCCCTCGTAGAGCGCCGAATCCATGCGCACACCGGAGCCGCCAGGAAGATCGAGGCTCTGCACGACACCGGTGGCGGGCAGGAAGCCCGAGTTGGGATCCTCGGCGTAGATTCGAGCTTCGATGGCATGGCCGCTCTGCCGCAGATCTTCCTGCGCAAAGGGGAGCTCCTGTCCGGCGGCGATCTCCAGTTGGAGACGGACCAGATCGAGCCCCAGGACCTTCTCGGTGATCGGATGCTCCACCTGCAGGCGGGTGTTCATCTCGAGGAAGTAGAACTTCTTCTCGCCCCGCTCGAACGCTTCCGTATCGGCGAGAAATTCGATCGTGCCGGCGTTGCGGTAACCGATGGCTTCGCAGGCCTGCACCGCCACGTCCCCCATCCGCTGCCGCAGCTCGTCGTCGATCAGCGGTGAGGGGGTCTCTTCGATGATCTTCTGGTGACGCCGTTGCAGCGAGCACTCCCGTTCCCCGAGGTGGATCGCGTGGCCGTAGTTGTCGGCCATGACCTGGAATTCGATGTGCCGCGGGTTCTTGAGATAGCGCTCCACGTAGACCGCCGGATTTCCGAAAGCCTTTTCCGCTTCCGACCGCGCCATGTTGAAGGCCTTGCGCATCTCCTTGGGGTCGTTGACGATGCGGATGCCCTTGCCGCCGCCGCCGCCGGAGGCCTTGATCATCATGGGAAACCCGATCTGCTCCGCGGCACGCTCGAGCTCCTCGTCGGTGGAGATCTCGCCTTCCGTGCCGGGCATGACCGGGACGTTGGCTTGCGTCATCAGACGGCGAGCGTCGATCTTGTCACCCATCGTCCGAATGACGTGCCCTGTGGGGCCGACGAAAATCAACCCGGCCGCCTCGCAGGCGTCGGCGAAGGCGCCGTTCTCGGCCAGGAAACCATACCCCGGATGGATCGCCTCGGCGCCTGATCGGCGCGCCGCATCGAGGATCGCGTCCACTTTGAGGTAGGACTGGGCGGAGGGTGGAGGGCCGATGCAGTAAGCCTCGTCCGCCCAGCGCACGGGAAGGCTGTCCCGGTCCGCCTCGGAATAGACCGCCACCGACCGGATCCCCATCTCACGGCATGTTCTGATGATCCTCAAGGCGATTTCGCCCCGGTTGGCGATCAGCAGCTTCTGGATCTTACGCTCTGAAGTCATGCTCGTAACACCTTTCAGAGTGGGATGTTGCCATGTTTCTTAGGAGGATTGCAGTCGCGCTTGGTCTCCAGCAGACGCAGCGCCGAGACCAGCTTCCAGCGTGTCTCCGAGGGGATGATCACCTCATCCACGTAGCCCTTCTCCGCGGCGGTGTAGGGGTTGGCGAACTTGTCGCGGTAGTCCTGGACAAGCTTGTCCTCGGCGGCCTTCTTGTCCTCGGCCTGTTCGATCTCGTTCTTGAAGATGATCCGCACCGCCCCCTCGGGCCCCATGACCGCGATCTCCGCCGAAGGCCAGGCGTAGTTCATGTCGCCGCGAATGTGCTTGGACGACAGCACGTCGTAGGCACCACCGTAGGCCTTGCGGGTGATCAGGGTAATCTTCGGCACAGTGGCCTCACAGTACGCAAAGAGCAGCTTCGCGCCATGCTTGATGATTCCGCCGTACTCCTGGGTCGTGCCGGGCAGAAAGCCGGGCACATCCACCAGGGTGATCAGGGGAATGTTGAAACAGTCGCAGAAGCGCACAAAGCGCGCCCCCTTGATCGAAGCGTCGATATCCAGGGTGCCAGCCAGCACCGCGGGCTGATTGGCCAGGATACCGACGGTGCGGCCATCGATGCGGCCAAAACCGATCACCAGGTTTCTGGCATAGTCGCCGTGAACCTCGAGGAAGTCGTTGTTGTCGAGGACCGAGAGGATCACGTCCTTGATGTCGTAGGGCTTGTTGGGGTTTTCGGGCACGAGGTCGTCGAGCTGCCGATCGCGCCTCTCGGGATCGTCCCCGGTCTCGATCTTGGGTGGGTCTTCGGTGTTGTTGAGCGGCAGGAAGGAGACGAGCCTGCGCACCATGGCCAGGCACTCCAGATCGGACTGGGCCTTGAAGTGAGCCACCCCCGACCTGCTGGAATGAGTTCCCGCACCGCCAAGCTCGTCGTGGGTGACCTCTTCATGGGTCACGGTCTTGACCACCTGCGGACCTGTGACATACATGTAGGACGTGCCGTCCACCATGAAAATGAAATCGGTGATCGCCGGGGAATAGACCGCTCCTCCTGCGCAGGGCCCCATGATGGCCGAGATCTGGGGAACGACACCCGAGGCGAGGGTGTTGCGCAGAAAGATGTCGGCGTAGGCGCCGAGAGAGAGCACCCCCTCCTGAATGCGCGCGCCCCCGGAATCGTTGAGACCGATCACCGGCACACCCACCTTCATGGCCATATCCATGATCTTGCAGATCTTCTGGGCGTGGGCTTCCCCGAGAGATCCCCCGAACACGGTGAAATCCTGGGAAAACACGTAGACCCGCCGGCTGTCGATGGTGCCGTAGCCGGTCACCACGCCGTCGCCAGGGATCTTCTTGTCACCCATACCGAAATCGGTGGTGCGATGGACCAGGAATCTGTCGATCTCGTTGAACGAGCCCTCGTCCAGGAGCAGGTCGATCCGCTCCCTGGCAGTGAGCTTGCCCTTGTCGTGCTGCGCCTTGACGCGCCGCTCTCCACCGCCCAGGAGAGCCGCCTTGTTTTTGTCGTCGAGCAGTTTGCGTTTCGGTGAGGTGGAAGACATCGGTTTCGTCCCTTAGCCAGGCCAGATGCGGCCCGCGTGCCGGTCCTCGTGAAATCGACCGCCCCGGCGGTCGCTTGCTGCGAGCACCTCGTCAGCGGACGGCGATGAGAAGCCCCGATCCGTTCCCGCGCGCGGCGGGTTTTGCCCAAAGGCAAGCGCCCGACCACGAGACCGGGTCGTGTCGATGGAGAGGAACCTACTCACGGTAAAAACCGAAGATCTTACCTGGACGGTAAAAAGAATGCAACGCTGTTACCACGTTCCGATCAACCGCCGCCGCCGTAACCGAGCTCTTCGAGCTGCCGGCGCAGGTGCTCGGGAACCTCCACGGGAGCCTCGCCGCCACCGGTGCGCCGCAAAAGCTCGGATTCGCGCGCCAGCTCTTCGTGGAGAGCCTGCATCGCCTGCTTCATCTTCTCCACCATCTCCTTTCGGCTGTCGGCGATGTCAACCTCCTCGCCAGGATCCTGGCGCAGGTCGTAGAGCTCATAGTGCTCCTCCACGAGGGGGCCGCCGAAATCGAGGGGGCGCCGGCTCGACCAGCGCCGCTTCTGCACGCGGATCAGCTTCATGTCCTTGTGGAGCAGCGAGCTGTGCGTCTCGAGGAACTTCTGCTTGCCCTGCGGCAGCGCGGTGAGCTCGAGAACCGCCGGCCTGGGTTCCTCGGCGCCGGCGGCGCCGATGGCGTCCACCAGTGAGCGGCCGCGCACATAACCGGGTGTTTCCACGCCGGCGAGCGAGGTGATCGTGGGTACGATGTCGTAGATTCTGACCAGCTCGCTCACCTGCTTCCCGGCAGGCAGCTTGGCGGGGCAGAACAGGATCAACGGAATACGTACCTCCGAATCGAAGAGGTGATTGCGGTGTCCGATTTTGCCATGCTCGAAGAAGGACTCGCCGTGATCGGAGGTGACGATGATCAGAGTGTTCTCCAGGATTCCGGGATCGAGACGGCGGATGCCGTCGACGAGGCGCTCGAGGTTGTGGTCCACCCAGGCGATCTCCCCGTCGTAGAGCGCTTTGAGATGCTGCAGATCCGCAGGTTCCATTTCCGGATTGTAGCGTGGATCACCGGTCACGCCGTGGCCCTTGACCCACCCGTTGTAAGGGTGGGCGTAGAGCGTATCGTAGGGCGGCGGCGGCAGGTAGTCGTTGTGGACGTCGAAGTAGTGCAAAAAGAGGAAGAACGGTTTTTCGGCGTGCGCCTCGATGAAGCCAAGCCCCTTGTCGGTGACCGCCTCGCTGGTGACGGCCTTGTGCGACAAGAATTCGTTGGCCGTGGCCAGCTTGCTGCGGGCCGCGCGATCCAGGGTGCGCATCTCATCCATGGGGACGTCGTACATGGTGCGATACTGCATGCACGATTCGTAGAACTCGAAGCCCCGCTCGAAACCGAAGAGAGGGTGCAGGTAGGGTCCGGAGTAAAACCCACCGGTGGTGTAACCAGCGGACCGCATGATCTCGGCGATCATGGGCAGCCCGCCGGTGGGCGGCACGCGGTCCTGAACCACGTTGTGCACCTCGTTGGGCACGCCGGTCATGAGAGAATAGTGGGCCGGGAGTGTCCACGAGGTGGTGGTCACGGCGTTGGAAAAGTTGACCCCTTGAGCGGCGAGCTCGTCGAGGAAGGGGGTCGTGCTGCGCCCCAGAGGCCGATGTCCCGAGAGACCCATACGATCGGGCCTGAGCGTATCGACCGAGATCAGGATCACGTTCAAGGATGATGGGGTGTTGGATCGGAAGAGGTATACGCCAACCACCACGGCCACCAGCAGGAGAAGGCCCAAGAAAATCACTACGCGTTGAATGCTTTTCATCTCGTTCGCCATCATCATTTCGACGGTATCGAATCACTGTCAGGACCGTCACAGCAGTCACGAGTGCGTGCTCGAGACGCGATGTCCCGGGCCTATGGTCGACTACGTTTCGGCAGGTCGCTCCACGAGCTCGATGAGCACTCCGCCGGTCCCCTTGGGATGGAGGAAGGCAATCCGCGCTCCCTCCGCTCCCTGTCGGGGTTGTTTATCGATGAGCGGGATCTGCTGCGACGCAAGACGGTTCAGCTCCGCCCCGACCTCATCGACCCTGACGGCGAGGTGGTGGAGTCCCTCGCCGCGTTTCTCGATGAACTTGGCGACCGGGCTGTCCGCCGAGGTCGGCTCGAGAAGCTCGATGCGCGTATCGCCCGCGCGAAGAACCGCCACCTTGACGCGTTGCTCGGCCACCTCCTCATGGCCGTGCAGCTCCAGCCCCAGAACGTCGCGATACAGGGGTAGAGACGCCTCGATCGAGCGCACGGCGATGGCAAGATGATCCAGTTGTCGTGTCATTGTGCTTCCTCCAGGGGCGGGCGTTCGCGCCTGCGCCCACAAGTTTATCGAGCCTTATGGCGGCCGAAGACCTTTTCCAGCGTGGTGCAGATCTCGCCGATCGTAGCGCCTGCTTCCACGACCGATACGATCGCGTCCATGAGCGGTTCGCCCTCTTGCCGCGCGATTACGCCCAGGTTGTCGAGCCGGGCTTCGCACGCGGCGTTGTCCCTCGCGGTCTTGAATCTCTCGAGGCTCGCGATCCGCTCCGCGCGCAGGCTGTCGACCACCCGCAGCAGCCCCTCCACGGGTGGTTCTTCGATCTTAAAGCGATTGACCCCGACGACGATCTCCTCGCCGGCTTCCTGCGCCAGTTGGGTCTTGTAGGCGGCCCGATGGATCTCAGCGGCGGTAAATCCCGACTCGACCGCCTTCACCGCCCCGCCCATCTCGTCGATCTTTGCGATCAGCGTCTCGGCGCCGGCTTCCAGCTCGTCGGTCAAGGCCTCCAAGTAGGGACCGCCCCCCAGAGGATCGACCGTGTCGGTTACGCCGCTCTCGTGGGCGATGACTTGCTGGGTGCGCAGGGCGATGCGCGCAGCCTTCTCAGAGGGCAGCGCCAGGGCTTCGTCCATGGAGTTGGTGTGCAAGGATTGCGTGCCCCCCAGCACGGCTGCCAAGGCCTGCAGCGTCACCCGTACGATGTTGACCTCCGGCTGAACCGCCGTCAACGTCGATCCGGCGGTCTGCGTATGGAAGCGCAGCGTCATCGACTTCTCGGAACGTGCCAGGAAGCGCTCCTTCATGATGCGCGCCCAGAGGCGGCGCGCCGCCCTGAACTTGGCCACCTCCTCGAAAAAATTGTTGTGCGCGTTGAAAAAGAAGGAGAGGCGCCCGGCAAAGGAGTCCACGTCGAGCCCCGCCTCGAGCGCCGCCTCGACGTAAGCGATCCCGTGCGACAGGGTGAAGGCGATCTCCTGGACCGCGGTGCTTCCCGCCTCACGCATGTGATAGCCCGAGATCGAGATCGGGTTGAAGCGCGGTGTGGACTCGCGGGTGAAGCGGAAGATGTCGGTGATCAAGCGCATCGAATGCATCACGGGAAAACGATAAGTTCCGCGGGCCACGTATTCCTTGAGAATGTCGTTCTGAATGGTACCCCGCAGCGCAGCAGGATCGACGCCGCGACGGCGGGCCAGAGCCACCAGCATGGCCAGCAGGATGGCGGCCGTCGCGTTGATGGTCATCGAGATGGAGACTTTTTCCAGGGGAATCTCGGCCAGGAGCTGGTCCAGATCGTCGAGGGTGGCGATGGAGACGCCCACCTTGCCGACCTCGCCGTTCGCGACGGGATCATCAGGATCGAATCCGATCTGAGTCGGCAGGTCGAAGGCCACCGAAAGGCCTGTCTGCCCCTGCTCCAGGAGGTACCGGAAGCGGCGGTTGGTCTCCTCGGCTGAGGAGAAACCGGCATACTGGCGCATGGTCCAGAGCCGTCCCTTGTACATGGAAGGGTAGACGCCGCGCACGAAAGGATACTCTCCGGGAAATCCGAGGCGCCGGGCCGTCTCTTCGTCGCCGGGCAGATAGAGGGGCTCGGGGATCTTGCCTGAGGATGTGCCCGGACGGCGCGGGCTAACGCCTTTGACGCGGTCCATGGCGGGCTGAAACTTCTTCTCGAGCCATTCTCTGTAGTCCTTCATTGGACTTGCCTCCCTAAAGATGCGTAAAGCTTGGGGCCCTCATCCAAATCACCACGTCCTCAGCTCCCGCCTTCGGGACGGCTCCGCTCGCTGCGAAGCCAATGGACGAGCTCGTCCATGTCCGGTGGCAGCGGAGCCTCGAACGTGACTCTCTCTTTTGTAATGGGATGGCGGAACGAGATCCGCCGGGCATGCAGAGCCTGCCGGTTGATCGAAGGCACGGGGCGGCCGCGCGCCGCATGCTCCTCGATGACGGCGTCGTAGAACTGGGAACGGCCCTTGCCGTAGAGCGGATCGGCGACGAGCGGGAAACCGAGATGATTCATGTGAACGCGGATCTGATGGGTGCGGCCGGTATAAAGCGTCACCGCTACGAAACAGAACCCGTCGAAGTGTTCGATCACCTCATAGAACGTGGATGCAGGCTTGCCGTTGCGCCGGTCGACCTTGACCTTTTCGGGATTCTTGGGGTCCTTTCCGAGCGGGAGATCGATGTAGTCCGAGTGATAAGGCATGTTACCTACGACCACCGCGATGTACTGCTTGTCCACCCTGCGGTTCTTGAACTCTTCCACGAGATGATAACGCCCCAGATTGGTGAGCGCCACGAGGATAATCCCCGTGGTCTCCCGGTCGAGCCGGTGAACCACCCCCGGCCGGAACACCACGCCGACCCGCGCGATCCGGGGGTAGTGATGGAGAAGGGCGTTCACCATGGTGCCGTTCTTCTCCCCCGTCCCTGGATGGACCACCATGTTGGCGGGCTTGTTGAGCACGAGGAAGTGCTCTTCCTCGTGCATCACGTCGAGCGGGATGTCATCGGCTTCCGGTGTGTTGGGATTCGGCGTATCCTTCTCGAGAGTAATCGACTCCCCGTTGGCAACACGATAGCTCTTGCGCACTCGCTTGCCATCGACGAGGATCTGCCCGGAAATGATCATTCCCGTGAGGTAGCTCCTGGAATACTCCGGGTAGAGGAGTGTGCCGAGATAGCGGTCGATCCTCCGTCCCGCATCTTCGGGCGCCACCATGATCGTCAGATACTTATCAGATTCGGTGCTCATGGCATTTTTTCATCTTCGTAACGACTCCGTGTCCTCATCCCCTCTATTTAACATAGAAAACAGGTTTTATTGACAGATCGAATCGAGAAAAAGATCTGCCCTTCCATATCCGCATGGTCGGAATTCCGAGCGGAGAGCCGCAGAATTCCGCGTGGCGAGTTTCTCTCGATTTTTCACAATGTTACGACACTGGAGGCCGTCTGACGACAACACCGACTTGACAGGATACGACATCGTGTTACCCTGTGCTGCTTTGTCACTAAGTGTTTTAGTAGTCCCTCTGAGGTCGATGCCCGGGTGTCGCATCGCGACGGGATCGTCTTCCGACGGTACAATCCCGACAGACCGAGCTGTCCTGTTCTTCTCAACGGGCTCTTTAAAGCCCTCCTGATCCCGAGAAGGCGGGTTTGGCAACGGATGCCGGCATTCGGACACGTTGAACGCCCGCTGCCGCGGACAAAGCGGTTTTTAATGTTATTCAGACGGAAAAAACCCATGATGAAAAAACAGATTTTTCTCTTCCTGCTCGTTGCCGTGACACTGGCTCTGGTTTCCTCCGAGACCCTTCGGTCTTTCGAGGCCTCGCCGGCTCCCGCCGTCGACAAGGTCGTGAGGGGAACCCACGGCCTGGCTCGTTCGGGCAACAAGCAGATTCCGCTCAACATGGTCTTGATCCCCCACGGGGATGTCGTGCTGGGCCTCAACCAGGACACCATCGAAAAGCTCGGACAGGGTCAGAAAGGTTTCATGGAAACCTTTGCAGGGTCCTTGCCGCGACACACCGTAAGGAACATCCGTGAGTTCTTCTGCGACAAGTTCGAGGTCACCAACGCCCAGTGGAAGGCCTACCTCGATGCCACCGGCCAGGTGCCGAGCGAGCTGCTCAGGAAGCTGGCGTGGTTGGATGGCCCCGATGGGGGTGCGAGCTTTCCCGAGGGACAGGCCAACTTCCCGATCCGCAACGTGGATCTCTACGAGGCCCGCGCTTACGCGGCCTGGTGCGGCAAGCGTCTGCCGACCGAGGAGGAATGGATGCGCGCCGCCGCCGGCGACGACGGCCGGCTCTATAGCTGGGGCGACGAGTGGAAACAGGAGCTGAACGCTTCGAAGGACCGCCGGACCCACCGTGAGATCCTGACCCCCGTCGGCTCCCGTGAAAAAGCGGCCTCGCCCTTCGGTATCCTGGACATGACCGGCAGCGTCTGGGAGTGGACCGATTCCCAGTTCAGGCCCTATCCCAAGTACAAACCGATCAAAATCAAATTCGGCCGCAAGAGCGAGGTTTTGAGCCCTGGATTCGATGCAAGGCACTATATCTTGAAGGGCGGCGTGTACAACGGCAACGACATCACCAATATCCTTCCGGTGCGGCAGCCGGTCCTGCCCAACACGAACTATGACACCATCGGATTCCGGTGCGTCAAGTCGTCCAAACCGGGAAAGGACATCTTCGCTGCCGCGGTCAAGGAGCTTGGATCGTCCTATCTGAAGGACAGCAAGTGGGACGATTCCAACTTCTACGCGATCGAGATCAGCAAGATCGACGCCCAGCAGAAAATCATCCAAAGCTTCGAGAGCTTCGTCTTCGCGCCGACCACCGGTGTGCTCACCAGCATCAACAAAGTCCTCAAGAACGGCAACCCCACGCCTGATGGCTACCTGACGCTGGGAGTCATCAGCGTCTCACGGCCTCTCGAGGAGCCGAACCTTCCTCCAGGTAACTACACCATGGTCTATCGCCACAAGGGCGCCTTGCCCAAGGAGAAGATGGTCGAAAAACCGGTCGCCAAAAAGGAGGCCCCCCAGAAACCGGCCGAGAAAAAGAAAAACGGCAAAAAGAACGGTAAAAAGACTGGCAAGAAGAAAAAAGGCGACGACGAGGTCGAGGAGAAGACTGCCGAGGAGCTGAAGCAGGAAGAGGAAGATCGCCGCATAGAAGAGGAGAACCGCCAGGCGAAAGAGGCCGCCGACGCCGAGAACCGTCGGGCTCAGGAAGAGCTGGAGCGGATCGGCGCCGTCCTCAAGTCGCAGAAGCAGGACATCGAGTTTCCTGACGGCAAAAACCTCGTCCTGTTCCTCAATCCCTCCGACGCGGTGGTGGGTTACGTCGAGGTGGAGCACTTCACGGAAGGCGGAGAGGAGCCGATCCGCGTGATTCACATCCAGGGCTCCGGCCGCACCGATATCGAATTCACTATCCGGATCCTGGGCGGCAAACATCCCCGCTTCACGCTGCCGATCAAGATTCGCAACAATCCCTTCCTGGGGTACTAGTCGGGCCGGGGCGCGCTGCGCCGCCTACACTATCGAAAACCCAACACGAGACCCGCTGCCCATATCATGGGCGGCGGGTCTCGTTCGTTGTCGTAAAAGGGTTCAAGGAAGATGAGACTTACTCAGACAGCCCGTCCCTCAGCGTGGGGCACTGCATTGCCGCACCCATGAGCAGCAGCACCTACCTTCGCGGCTGTTGCGGCTGCAGTGTCCTTATCTCGTTTTAGCAGCAGCAGCGTGCCGAAACATCCGACTCAGGTACGGAAATTGAACATCACACGGTTCGGGATTTTACGACCAGCGCTGGATGCCGAGGAAGAACTCGATCAGGTTGTGGCCCTCCTTCACGATGAGATCGGATTGCATGGCGTTGGCTTCGGTGAAGTCATAATGCCGGATTCCTTCCACTCTGTGCCCGCAGAAGGCCACGGGAATCAGGCCATAGAGCTCCGACGACTCCAGCATCGAGGCCGGTTGATCCGAGGCCACCATCAATCTCCAGCGCTCGAGCGATTGAAGGCCGTCGAGCAGCGGGGCGAGGACTTCGCAATCGACGGTCTCGGTGGCCGCGATCGCAGCCACCGGATCGCCCCGGTTCTTGAACTCGAAGGTCGCTCCTACATGCAGCACGACCAGGTCGTAGCGTTGCAACGCCTCGAGTACGGCGGCGACCTTGCCCGAGAAGTTCGTACCAGCGTCACCGGTGACGCCAGGGACATCGATGACATCGAATCCGATCTTGCGCGCGATCCCACGCACCCAGGGCATGGCGCCGACCAAACTTCCCTTGAGCGGGAAAAAGTTTTCGAAGGCCGGGAGAGTAAAATCGATGCCTTCCCCCCAGGGCCAGATGGCGTCGGCGGGATTCTCTCCCAGATCCACCCGCACCTTGTTGACGTCGTGGTTCTCCAGCTCTCTGCGCCCCTTCTGCATCAGATCGATCAAAACCCCGCTGTCCCTTCCGGTGGGACGGTAATCTTCCACGGAACCGTCGAGAGCCTCGAGGGGCGCATGGGTCCGCATGTCGAGAGCGGCCTGCCCCGTCATGACGAGCAGGTTGCGGTACCCCAGCCCCGGATAAAAGCAAATGCTCTCGCCGCCAAGCCTCAGATTGAGCATCTTGATCAGAACTTCCGCCTCGGCTCTCTGGATCTGGCCGGCGCAAAGATCCATGAGCTGGTCGTTGTAGGTAGATATGAAATCGAGGCGCAGGGCAAGGTCTCTGCGGTCGAGGGCTACCCCGAGGCCGGCTGCATCGAGCGGACCAGGAGCTATCGGAAACCGTGTCGTGTTGTAGCCGAGCAGCGTCAACAGGCCGAGCTCCGCGGAGTAGAACGCTCCAGGATCTGCGGTGGCCGCCACTCCCAGTCGTCCCGCCTCGGAGACCGAGTCCAGGGCCGGAGTCGTAGCCAATTCGAGAGGAGTCTTGCCGTTGCAGGCGTCGAGCGGATCGCTGCCGAGCCCGCTCAGAATAACGAGGATGTATTTGGTGCTGCTCATCGGTCATTCGCTTTCGACAGGATCGCGCCGCCGCAAAGTGCTCGGCGGAGGGTTTCAGGTCAGAGTCGCCAATCCCTCCTCGACTCCGCGGAACCGGAAGGGCAGCACCGCACGGGCCAGGCTGGTGTCGAGAGACAGATCGCAGGGGCGCGGAGGATCGTCGGACAGGCCTCGAGAGCGGCTGGGAATCACGAGCGAGAGATCCAGACCGAACGTGGTGGCCACGGCACGTCCGAATTCGAGTCGGCTGAGCCGATCGGGGCCGGCCACATGCAAGAGCCCGGAGAATTCACCAACACCCAGATATGCCACGGCTCGGGCCACATCTTCTACGAAAATGGGAGTTCGAAACTCGTTGGTGTAGAGATGCAGGGTGCGTCCGAAGCCGAGTGCCGCCGCGAGCTTCTCCGATGCCGATCTTTCACCGGTCAATGACCTGCCGTAGACGAGGCTGATCCGCAGGACCACTGCCTCCGGATCGGCCTGCAAGACGGCCTCCTCGCTGGCCCTCTTAGTGCGGCCGTAAACGTGGACCGGCTTGGGAGGATCGTTCTCCCCGTACCAACACCCCGATCCGTCGAAAACCTGATCGGTTGAAAAGTGAATGAAACGGGCTCCCACTTCTCTGCAACAGCGTGCCATCAACGCCGGTACCTCGGTATTGATCACGGCGGCGGATTGCGGCGCCGCCTGGCAGGGTGCTATGTCCGGATTGGCTGCGCAGTTGATCACCAGGCTGGGAGCCAGATCGGCGATCAACCGCTCGGTGGCTCGAAGGTCGGTCAGATCGTGACGGACGAAGGAGCCGTCGCACCCCGGTGGAGGACGATGGGTCATGAAGACTCCTGTCACCTTGCGCGATCGCCCGTATATCTCATTGTGGACCGCTGTCCCGATCAGACCGCTGACTCCAGTGATGAGGACCGAGCAAAAAGGTTTCATAGGCCAGTCCTCCCCAGAATCGACGAAATAAGGCCCTCTCGATAGCGGAAGATCATTGCATCTCCCCCAGATCACTCGATGATGTCAGGTCCGGTTAATTACTGATGGAAATGATTTTACCAAAGGCGCGACATGAGTAAAATGTCCATAATCGAAAGGGATGTGCAATACCTTTCAGTCTGTGGCGGGTCGCAGGATCAGAGGTCGTGAGAGGGTAGTAGTATGCAGATCGGTAACCGGGACTTCGATCCACACGGCGAGTTCTTCGTGATCGCAGGCCACTGTGTCATCGAGGAGGAAAAGAGCGCTCTGAAACTGGCGCAAACGCTCGCCGAGATCGCCAGGCGCCTGAACATCTTTCTCATCTTCAAGGCCTCCTTCGACAAGGCGAACCGAAGCTCGATCTCCTCCTACCGGGGCCCCGGCTTGAACAAGGGCATGCAGATCCTGGCCAGGGTCAAGGAGGAAACCGGGCTGCCGGTTACCTCCGATATCCATGAACCGTCGCAGGCGGCGCGCGCGGCGGAGGTTCTCGATCTCATCCAGATCCCCGCGTTCCTGTGCCGACAAACCGATCTCATCACCGCGGCGGCTTCCACGGGCAAGCCGATCAACCTGAAGAAGGGCCAGTTTCTGGCTCCCTGGGACATGGCCAATGCCGTCAGCAAGGCTCGCACCGTGGGGTGCGAGAACATTCTGCTCACCGAACGCGGCGTCTGCTTCGGTTACAACACCCTCGTCAGCGACATGCGCGCGATCCCGCACCTGCAGCGCCTGGGTTGCCCCGTGGTCTTCGATGCCACCCACTCGGTCCAGAAACCGGGAGGGCTGGGGCATGCCACGGGAGGCGAGGCTGAGATGATCCCCATCCTGGCTCGAGCCGCGGTGGCCGCCGGATGCAACGGAGTTTTCTTCGAGACCCACGCCGATCCCGACACAGCTCTTTCCGACGGGCCGAACATGATTCCCATTCAACAGTTGGAAGGAATTCTGCAAAAGCTGACGAAGATTCACGCGATCGTGTCGACAGAGGAATAACCGCCCGTTGAAAAAAAGTCGGCCACGACCGGTCTCATAAAAGTTTGTAAGACCTCGGGAGCGAAGGTGATCTCTTCTGGAGTCACACACCTTCACTCATGAGCCGCGAGCGCACAGGCAACGGAAATCTCGTGTCCATGCGGGCGTTCTGAAAGCCGAGAAAAAGGATCCATGGCAAATCACGACGATTTGAGCCCTCTGCCCTTTCAGAGCATCGATGCTCTCAAAGGCAAGCGACTGGGAGAGTTTCGCATCATTCGCGAAATCGGCCGGGGCTCGATGGGTGTCGTCTTCGAAGCCCTCCAGGAGAACCTCAACCGCCGCGTGGCGCTCAAGATCCTTCCTCCGAGCATCAACCTTCCCGAAAAAGCGATCCGCCGGTTTCTGCGTGAGGCCGAGTCGGTGGCCAAGCTGACCCACGACCACATCGTCCAGATCTACGCGATCAGCCGCAAAGAATCGCTCTACTTCTACGCCATGCAGTTCGTGGACGGCAGCCCCCTCGACGAGATTATCCGGGACGCACGCTCGGCACTGACCTTTGAGAGGATCGCCGACCTCATCGCTCAGACGGCCGAAGCCATCGATTATGCACACCATCACGGCATCATCCACCGCGACATCAAACCGGGCAACATCATCGTCACTCCCGAGTACAAGGTGGTCATTACCGACTTCGGGCTCGCACGGCAGGAGCGCGGAGCGACGCTTACCGAATCGGGAGCTCTCGTGGGTACGCCGATCTATATGAGCCCCGAGCAGGTTCACGGCAAGCGGGGAACGATCGGGAAGCGCTCTGATATCTATTCCCTCGGGGTGACCCTGTACGAGCTGCTCACCGGACAAGTGCCTTTCAGGGGCCAGACGACCCAGGAAATCCTCAACGAGATCCTCGAGGACGATCCCAAACCACCGCGCCGCATCGATCAGAACGTGCCCTGGGAGCTCGAGGTGATCGCCATGAAGGCCATGGAGAAGGCTCCCCAGCACCGGTTCGCGTCGGCGCGCGAGATGGCGGCCGACCTGAGGCGGTATCTGGACGGCGAGCCGATCCGCGCTCGGCCGACGACAGTTCTGACGAAGGTGTTCAAGAAGATCCGCAAGCACAGGGTTGCGTCCACCGCGCTGGCCATCGCGGGTTTGATTCTCGTGATCGTCACCACCCTGCTGGTGTTGAGCGCTCACGGCGCGAAGAAGAGCCGGGAAGCCTTCGACCAGGCCATCAACGTGGGCCATCAGCTCCTGGAAGAAGGCAAACCGGACGAAGCCCACGACTGTTTTCTCGACGCCCTGGAGCGTTCGCCGGAGAGGCCTGAAGCCCACGTCGGTCTCGGCCTGGCGCTCTTCGACCTGGAGTCCCATGACCGCGCGTACACCGCGTTCTCGCAGGCCATCGCCTGCGACGAGACCTCGGTGCCTGGCTGGCTCGAGCGCTGCAAGCTGCTGATCAAGCTGGAGCGGTGGCAGGAAGCGCTGCAGGACCTGATCAGGGTCAGAAGCCTGGCGCCCAACAACTTCGAGATCCTGCAGACCTGCTCCAAGCTGCTCTTCAACCTCTATTTCTCCGGTAAAGGGGCCAGCCTGGAAGAGAAGAACGACCTGCTCGACAAGGCGATCGAGTACTGCGAAGCCGCGCTCCAGCTCGGAAACAACGCCGACATGCGATGCCGCCTCGGCATGCTCTACCTCGAAAAAGCCAAGTTCGTGCCCTCGCGAAAACAACAAGAAACATACCTCGACCGTTCAATGGCTCAGATCGATCAGGCCACCAAACTCGATCGCAACCACCGCCTCGCGTTTGAGCTGATGGCGAGGATCGAGGAGACACGCAAAACGGCCAACTGGAAGATCAATATCTTCGACTTCCTCAAGGAGCAGGGTTACGATGAGAACTGGGTGATCACGCAGGGATATGAGCTCGTCCGGCCGATCTGGGATTTTTTATCCGATGAGTTTCTGCCCTCGTTCGATGCCACACTGCCCACCAAGTCACCCGCCGACGGCAAGGGCCCGGAGTACTGATCGCTTCGACCTAGCCGATGTTATACTTCTTGAGGCGGTTGTAGAGGGTTCGTCGCGGTATACAGAGGTCTTTCGCGGCGCGGGCCTTGTTGCCACCTGAACGCTTCAGGGCGGCTTCGATCGCTTCCCGTTCCACATTCTCGAGGGTTTTGCCCTCGAAAGGATCTCCTCCTCGATGCCCCTTCGGCGCGGAGGGAGAGATGAGATCACCTACGATCCCGCGGGTGATGTCCCCTTCCGCGAGGGCGTACATGCGGCGGATTTCGTTCTTCAACTCGCGCACGTTACCCGGCCAGGTGTGAGCGATGATGAGGCGCCGGGCCTCGGGAGTCATCGGTTTGGGCTCCTCGCCCGATTCATTGGCCAGCTCCGCGAGGAAGTAATCAACGAGCAGGGGAATGTCTTCGCGACGCTCGCGCAGCGGCGGGACGCAGATGCTCATGACCTTGAGCCGGTAGTAGAGGTCCTCGCGAAACTTTCCCTCCCGGATCAGTTGCGAGAGGTCGGCATTCGTGGCGGAGATGATGCGGACGTTCACCTTGATCGGTTCGCGGCCACCGACACGACGAAATTCCCCTTCCTGGAGCACCCTTAGCAGCTTCTTCTGCATGTTGAGCCCCATATCTCCGATTTCGTCGAGGAACAGGGTGCCCCCGTGTGCTGCTTCGAAGAGGCCGATCTTGCGCTGATCAGCTCCGGTGAACGCTCCCTTCTCGTAGCCGAAGAGCTCGCTCTCGAGCAGGGATTCGGAGATCGCGGCACAGTTCTCGGAGACGAAGTTTTTGTCGCGCCAGGATCCGTTGTAGTGTATCGCCCTGGCTACCAGCTCCTTGCCGGTGCCGCTCTCGCCATAGATCAACGCGGGATAATGGGTATCGGTCACAATATCGAGGAGTCGAAAGATCTCGGCCATCGCCGCGCTGCGGCCGATGATATTGGAATAGTCATATTTCAGCTTGTAGCTCTCGCGCTGAGAATCGAGAGCCTTCTTTATCACCTGGATCTCGTCGGCCTGGTGCTCGAGCCGTTCCTTGAGCTTGATGTTGAGCTCTTGCAGCTCGATCCGTTTCCTCTCGTTCTCTTCATAGAGCCGGGCGTTCTCCAAAGCGATGGCGGCCTGATCGGAGAAGAAATCGAGAAAGATCCGGTCGTCTTCCGAAAAGGTTCCTTTCTGGAAGCGATTGTCGATGTAGACGCAACCGATGATCGAATCCTTGATCTTGAGCGGCGAACAGAGGATCGATCGCAGCTTCATGTCCGCCACCGACGTGAAGGCCGACAAATCCTTGTCGTCCATTGCGCTGTCGGTGAGCAGGACCCGGCCTTCCTGGAGAACCTTGTGGACGACGCCTTTGCTGATCTTGGCCTCGGCTCTTCGAACCTCCTCCTTGTCGATGTTGCGTGCCACCTCGACATGGTAGTGATCGTTTTTTTTCAGAACGAGGAAACCGCGTTCGGCGCCCATCAAGCTGACCACCGAATCCAGGATCAGGGTCAGGAGCCTCTTCAGATTGAGCTCCGAGTTCAACGCCGTGTTGATCTCGAGGAGCTTGACCACATGCTCCTCCAACCGATTGCGTTCGGTCTTTTTGAAGAGGAGATCCCTCACCAAGCTGCCCAAGCTCGTTTTCTTCTTCATCGTCTCCGTGATATCATCGGGCTTCAGGGAAAAAAGGCACACACGGTATCATCTTACACGAGTGGTGTGAAGTTGCAACAGAAGGCAGGGTGCTCGAGGGGGCCCTCATACCTCTGCGGCGTATTTGGTCTTCAGGCGGTCGAGCATGCTCGAGAGGATCTGACAGACCCGCGATTCGGAAATATCCAAAACGGTGCCGATCTTTTTGAGGGTGATTCCCTCGTGGTAGTAGAGCATGATGATGATCTTTTCTACCCGGTTGAGATCACGATTAATGAGACTCGTTAACTCTTGTTTATAAACAATTTCCGGCGGATCATCTTCATTCACTGGCAGGCGGTTGGCGTGCCCGGCGCCGTGATTGTAGCTGCGGTCGAATTCACCGGAATGGATCGAAAAGACGCTGGAAAAGGATAGCTTTACGATCATCGACTGGAGACGGGCCACCGAAAGGTGAAGAGCGGCGGCAAGCTCCCGATTGGTCGGTTCGCGACCGAGACGCTCCCGCAGTTTCGCCGCTGTGGCAGCAAAACGAGCACCCCGGTCACGAGCTTCTCGGGGGATCCAATCCTGACTGCGCAGCTCGTCGAGCATCGAACCTCTGACCCGTTTGCGACAGTATGTCTCAAAGCTCGTTCCCCGGTCGAGATCATAGCTGTCGATCGCCTTCAGCAAGCCGCAAACCCCGGCGCTGGCGAGGTCTTCTGGATCGACCGATCGGGGAAGTGAGGAGCAAACGCTGCGGGCCAGGCAGCGCACGAGAGGAAGGTAAGTTTCGACCAGACGTTCTCGAAGGGAGGGGCTCTTCGTTTTCTTGAAAAGCTCCCAGAGCCGCATGTGAGGATCAGAACCTCTCCGCTTCAAGAAGTATTCCTCCACCGGGCATCTGATCGGAACAATCGTCGTCTTCGAGACTCTGATTTCTGGGACTCGAACATATGGCTGTTTGACAAAATCCGCGATCAGCCGAAATCCACGCTCGACGCGTCACTTTGCGTCGCATTCTCCACATGATTCTTGGAACGGATGGATTGGCAGACCATCGATCAGATGCCATAAGAGTCATATCGAGCTGGATATTAGAGACAATCAACCAATCAATGAGCGAATTTTCGATGACGCGCCGCTTCTCGAGAGTGGATACCATCCGGAGACGAGTTAGAAATCGGAACTGATTGATTTAATACTATATCTTGTAGTTCAATTCAATTATAATTCCAGCGATCGTAAAGGTCTTCAAAGCGTGCTGATTACGGCGGCGGTTCTCTGAATTTTATAAAACCAAGCTTGCTTCAAGAGCTCTTACGTATTATTACTTTGAGTCTTGGACGAGTATTGATAGCAAATTTCGGAATTCCTCAATCGGGTACAACTGGCAGCCGACAGGGTAAAAAAGGTGTTTTCATCCATGGAACCACATCAAAGTCATAGCGATATCTCTCATCCTGAAGGAGTAGAGCCAAAGGTGAGTAATAAATTTACTGTATGTATCATTGATGATGACGACGACTTTCGCAAATCCCTCGCTTGGCTTCTCGAGCGTCATAAGTTTAACGTCAAGCAGTTCGCGAGTGCTCAGGCCTTTCTCGAAGAGGCGCCTCCGGAGACGGGATGCATCGTCACCGACGTCAGAATGCCGGGTATGGATGGGCTCGAGCTTCAAACCAAGCTCATCGAAAAGAAGATCGATCTCCCTGTCATCGTGATCACCGGGTACGGCGACATCGCGATGGCCGTCGAAGCCATGCGGAAAGGTGCGCTCGATTTCATAGAAAAACCTTTCGATGACAAGGAATTCATCGAAATCATCAACAAAGCCAAGAAGAGGGAATCGGAAGAGCACAGAGAGCGTCAACTCGCCAAAGAAGTCAAAGAGCGCATGAACAAGCTGTCGCAGCGCGAAAAAGAGGTCATGGAGCGGGTTGTCCGCGGAAAACCGAACAAGGTCATCGCCGCAGAGTTCTTTCTCAGCCCTCGGACCGTCGAAATCCACCGCGCGAACATGATGCGCAAGATGAAGGTAGGGTCGGTGGCCGAACTGGTCCGTCTGACATGCCTCGTAGAGAGATACGAATAGGCCGGCTTTCCACACGGAAGATCATTCAAGCCGGCGACGCCTCACAGCAACATGATCGCCTTCGGCGAGTCCTCTCATCGAGCTCGAGAAACCTTACCGCTCGTCTCGAGCCACGTCCTCGACGACCACCTGTGAATGTCGTCCTCTCGTTCCCATCCCACACCTGCGAACGAGTTTGCCGATCCCTTGCGTCGGAATCGATCAAAATGCCAAAATGGCGTTGTCAAAATGTGCCACGCAGTATGGGCCCCGACTGTCAACATGGCCCGACTGTCAACATGGAAGGATGAATATGATCCCGACTCCACGACTGCCCCATTTCTCGGTCATCATCGCATCACTTCTCCTGGCGATGAGCTGTGCGTCACCCCTGACCATCGATCGGACCGTATCGTCGAGGTATGGTGTCGCCGTATGCGTCGACGACCTCGCGGTCCGCGTGGGTGCGTCGATCCTGGCGAACGGCGGCAATGCCGTGGACGCCGCCGTGGCCATGGGCTTCGCGCTTGCGGTGACACACCCTCAAGCCGGTAACCTGGGCGGCGGCGGATTCATGGTGATCCGCCTTCCCGACAGCCGCTGCACTTGCATCGACTACCGTGAGAGGGCTCCGGCCGCATCTACGACCACCATGTTTCTCGCCGCTGACGGAACGATTGACACGACTCAGCGTGACCTGGGATTCCTCGCCACAGCCACCCCAGGCACGGTCGCCGGATTGGAGTTGGCCCACCGGCGTTATGGACGGCTGCCCTGGCGGATTCTGGTCGAACCGGCGATCGAGCTGGCCAGGGCGGGATTCACCGTCGACGACGACCTGGCCCGGTCCCTCGCCAAGCACGGCGACGACCTCGCCCGCTTTCCAACGACCAAGAAGATCTTCTTCGATGCATCGACCGGCCGGCCGCTCGCGCAGGGCGACCGCCTCGTCCAGCCCGATCTGGCAGCAACGCTGACCTCCATCCGCGACCGGGGAAGCGCGGGACTCTACCGGGGCACCGTAGCAGAGGAGCTCATCAGGTCGATCCAAACCGGCGGCGGGATCATGACCCTCGACGACCTGGCGTCCTATCGAGCCCTGGAAAAAGAACCCCTCATGGGTTTTTTCCGCGGCCATACCATCGTGGCGATGCCCCTGCCAAGCTCAGGGGGAACCGTTCTGATCGAGATTCTCAACATGCTCTCGGCCTACGACCTGAAGGCCTTGGATCGGGCTGAGAGACTGCACATCATGGCGGAGGCGATGCGCCGCGCGTTCCGCGATCGCGCGCTCTTTCTAGGCGACGACGAGTTCGTCCCGGTGCCGGTCAACAGCCTGCTCACCCCCGAGCGCGCGGCGGAGCTGATCGACACCATCGATCCGGACCGCGCCACCGACAGCCAGGTGCTCGCTCGCGACATGACGATCCACGCCAGCGAGCTTTCCGAGCAGAACGAAAACGAGCCGGCTTTCCCGACCCAGACCACTCATTTCGCGGTGATGGATCACGCCGGTATCATGGTCTCCAACACCTACACGCTGGAGCAGACCTTCGGCTGCAAGGCGGTGGCCGGCGCGACCGGAATGCTCATGAACAACGAGATGGGCGATTTCAACCTGCGACCAGGGTGGACCGCGGATGACGGCAAGATCGGCACGTCACCCAACATCATCGCGCCTCGCAAACGCATGCTCAGCAGCATGTGTCCGGTGATCCTGCTGCGGCAGGGCAAACCCTGCGCGATCCTGGGAAGCCCCGGCGGCCGCACGATCATCAACACCGTGCTCCAGGTGCTCGTCAACCTGGTCGTGCTCGAGCTGCCTCCCGAAGAGGCCGTGGCCGCGCCGCGCATCCATCATCAATGGTTTCCCGATCGCATCACCCTGGAAAAAAAGCTCGACGGCGCTATCAAGCAAGAGCTGCAAGCTCGAGGCCATCGGATCAAGGAGATCGAACGTCAAGGCGATGCGCACCTCATCGTGGTCGACGAGTTGAGCGGTGTCATGACCGGAGTGGCAGACCGACGGATCGACGGTTTCGCGGCAGGTCTCGATTGAGGATCGACGCCACACCCGGGTCATCATCGACACCGTCGACCAACGAGCGATGCCATCATGTCCGCGCAATCAACACGTCAACGATCTGCACGCCACGCGATCGGGACAAAGGAAAGAAATAGAGAAGCGATGAATCGAAAACAGCACGACAAGCGCACCGATCTCCACGATCGGCTGCGCTCACTGGGCCGCCTCTTGGTGGCCTTCTCGGGAGGCGTGGACTCCACCTTCCTGCTCGCCGAGGCGGCGGAAGCCCTGGGTACGGACAACGTGGTGGCGGCTACGGCGTTCTCCGCCACCTATCCCGATGCGGATCGCGAAAGAGCCGCGGCTCTCTGTCGCGAGCTCGGCGTGCGCCAGGAGGTTATCGAGACCGATGAGCTCGACGATCCCGACTACCGGCGCAACGCTCCGGACCGGTGTTACCACTGCAAGAAGGAGCTCTTCGGCCGGCTCTGCGCGCTGGCCAGGGAACTCGGTCTGGACGCTGTCGTCGAGGCGTCGCAGGCCGATGATCAGGACGACTATCGGCCCGGCATCCGAGCCCGCGACGAGTTCAAAGTGCGCAGCCCGCTTCTCGAGGCAGGCTTCACCAAGGATGAAATCAGGCACTACTCGCGGCTCGACGGCCTGTCCACGGCGGACATGCCGAGCGCCGCCTGCCTCGCCTCGCGCATCCCCTACGGAACACCGGTGACACAGGAGCTCATCGAACGCGTGGCCCAGGGCGAGAAGGCACTACGCGAGCTCGGGTTCAACCAGTTCCGGCTGCGCCATCACGATGTCGTGGCGCGCCTCGAGTTCGCACCGGAGGAGCTGCCGCGGGCCTTTGAGCTGCGCCAGACCATTCACGAAAAGATCTCCGGTCTCGGCTGGAATTACGTGGCCCTCGACTTGAGGGGCTACCGCACGGGCAGCTTGAATGAAACCCTCGGATTGAAGGCGAAGGGGAAGCCTCGATGAGTTCCGCCACCGTGCTCGTCGCCATGAGCGGCGGAGTGGACTCCAGCATGGCGGCCGCGCTGCTGCTGGAGCAAGGATACGAGGTCATCGGCGCCACGATGCACCTGTGGGAGGAGCAGTCCTGCAAGGAGATGCACAGCGGCACAACAAGCGATGCCATCGAAGCCGCCCGGGAAGCGGCGCGCGCGTTGGGCATCTCCCATCACGTCGTCGATCTGCGCGATCGCTTCCGGTACTCGGTGGTCGAGCCGTTCATCACCGCCTATACCACGGGCTCCACCCCTAATCCCTGCGTCCGCTGCAACCAGAAAATCAAATTCGGCTGGCTCGCCGAGTTCGGCCGAAGCCTGGGAGCCTCGAAGGTCGCCACCGGCCACTATGCCCGCATCGTGGAAGACCGCCAAGCCGGGGGATTTCAGCTATTGCGAGGATGCGACGGCGCGAAGGACCAGTCCTACTTCCTCTACCGGATCCCCTATGAACAACTGGCCTCGATCCTCTTTCCGCTGGGAGAGCGGACCAAGGACGCAGTCCGCCACCATGCGCAGACCGCCGGTTGGCCCGCCGCATCCAAACCCGAGAGCCAGGACATCTGCTTCATCCCCGAGCAGGGCTACGAGAAGCTCATCCGCGCTCGACGTCCAGAGGCCTTCGTTCCCGGGCCGATTCTCAACGAGCGCGGTGACATCCTGGGCCAACATCGCGGCCTGCCTTGCTATACTGTGGGACAGCGCCGCGGACTGGGTATCGCCGCCAAGCGGCCCTACTACGTGCTGGCCCTCGATCCCGGCAGGAACACCCTTCTCGTGGGGCACGAGGAAGAGCTGCTCTGCTCTACCCTGGACGCCGTGGATTTGAGCTGGTGCTCGGCGGCAGCGCCGACCGCGCCGTTTGCGGCGCAGGTTCAGATACGCTACCGCTCCCCGCCCACCGGCGCGCAAATCACCCCCATCGATAGCAATCGCGTCAGGATCGAGCTCACCGAAAGACGGCCGGGCGTCACACCCGGCCAGTCGGCGGTGATCTACGACGATGAGCGCGTGCTCGGCGGCGGGATCATCGTCAGGGAATAGCGAACGGCCTGGCGGGGACACCAGCTTTTCCAGGAACTAACATCCAGTTCAAGATTTCCTCTCGCCAAGACGCCAAGAACGCCAAGAAATTTTTGGGGCATAGAGGCTCTTCTCCAGACACAAAGGTCGCAGCACCAACGACCGCTTTGACTATCTCTTTAGTGTCTCTGCGATCTCTGCGGCTTTGCGAGAGTTCTTTCTTCGTGTTCCTTCGTGTTCTTCGTGGTGCAATCCAAAATCGGATCAGCCATGAAGTGCACGATGAGCACGAAGTGAGCCGAAGCCAAGGTTGTCAGGTAGAAGCCGCCTGCTTCAGCGGAGAGCGACAATCCACACCTCACACCATTCCCCCCCCCTCTTCCCATGGTCCCATCCGTAGCCCGACGGGTTTAGGGAGGAGGGCGGGACCAGCCGACGTTCGTGATGACCTGTGGATTGCTCCACTCTCCTTTCGAGCAGGACTGGGCGAGCGATCGGCGGGCGGATCGACTTATCATCGCACCGCGCCGCCCTCCCTCGCCATCGGTGTTCGAATGTTTCATTTCCATCACCGATGACTGCCCTAGGTTCTTTGCCTGACCGGACATGCCGGTCGAGCTACGGTTGGCCGTGACGAACGAGTTAGGTAGAAGCGGCCCGCCGTTCCGCGCGGCGCTACTTGGTGCGTTTCCAGATCTGGTAGCGTCCTGAAGGGATCCATGTGCACTGGCGATAGCGGGCGCGGATGAAATGATAGAGTAGCGGCGCGTCACGCGACAGGCTCTGACCGGCCACCGACGTCACCGGGCCTCCCAAGACCACCAGAGCCGGCGGACTCGCGTCGAGCGCGGCGATCATGCGCTGCTGGAGCTCCTCGTTCTGAAAGTAGTAGAAAGGTTCCAGAAAGCGTACCGCCGGCTGTCGGTCGCTCAGAAAGTAGATCACCGGACAGTACGGTCCGGTCAATATGCGATCACCAGGTCGGGTCAGCACTTCGACGTGATGCAGGACACGTTCCAGCTCGGCCGCGTTGGGAGCTGTCTCGTAGATACCTGCCCGTGTTCCTTGGACCGCCGTATCGAACGCCCAGCGGTTGCGGATCGAGCCTGGTAGCACACTTTCCGCGGAGGTCAGCAAGAGGGTAAAGAGTACCAAGGTGAGCGTAGGTATGGCGGCTACAAAAGCAACAAGCCCGCCTACCAGCCGATGACGCCATCGCGACGCTCCGACGCCGGATCGTTGCCCGCGCTCGGCGCTCTTCGCGAGCGGTCTCCAGAGTATGAGGGTGCCCCCAATGAGACCGAGAGGCACCGCCTGCAGCAGATGGTTGAAGGTCGGCGTAATGCGCAACTGATTCAACGCAAAGAGCCCGAAAACGACCAGCGCCAGCTCATCGAGCCCGCTCGTCTTCCAGGGGCGCCGAAGCCGAATGAGAATCGCTCTCAGGCCGAGCAGAAAGAGCCCCACCGGCGCGGCGAGGATCAAGAGGGCGAGAAATCCCTCCTTGAAGGATCCTCGAGCCCATGCGTGTACCAAGCTGGGCTGATGAAGAGCCCCGGCGAAGCGGGATAGGTTCGCGACCCTCTGCCATTCCGCGGCGACCACCATCTCCAGATCGCCGAGCCACCATACCGCCAGCGCCACAGGAAGGGTTGGCAGCGCCGCACCGCTCAAGAAGGCAACCACATGCCGCCAGCACTTGTGCCAGGAGCGCTCGTTCCGATCCCAGAGCTTCTCAAGGAAGAGGAGCACGACCCAGGAGCAGGCGCCGAACAGACCGGCATCGACGCGGAAGAGCGAGCCGATTCCGACCACGCAGCCGGCCATAAAACAGCGCGCCTTTGTGCGGTCGTTGCGGTAGTGTAGGTAGACCGCAACGTTGAGCAGCACCACCGCTTGATAGAAGCTCTTGTGCAGTGCCCCGTGAGCCACGGTGATGGCGACTGCCAGCATGATGGCGCCCGCCGCCGGCAAATAGCGCCGCGACACCCGGTACATGAGCGCCGCCACGAGACCGCGGCAGAGGAGGAAGACCGCCGCCTGCACCTTGAGCGTCGTCCCGAAGATGGTGAAGAAAGCGGCGATCAGGTAATAGCGACCAGGACCGTAGGGCGCCAGGAAATCGCGACCGTAGAGGGCGCCGTCGAGAATCCGCCATGCCTCGGTCGCGTAGAGGCCGGCATCGAAAGGATCGAGGCCGTGATCGATGTAGAAGGCGGTGTAGCAAACGGCAACCAGCGCCACACTTGTCGTCAATCGAGCGTCCCCGAACTTGATCAATGGCATCCTCCGGCGTGCCCTGGAGCTCGTCGCGCCAAGCTCCCCTCTCCGCCACATTTTACGGCGACGCTCTTGCAGGCACGAGGACTATTCCGCAGCGCATCCCTGCGCAACGGATTTCAGCTCTGCCCTCAAATCCGAGTCTCGCCAGGTGTCAGCGGGGGTCGCGAAGGGGAACGTTGACCTTCCCGAGCACGTCGATCCGAATCTCGATCCCGCGGGGATAAACTTTCCTCCGGAGGGCGTCTGGGCGGCGATGTGGGAACGCGAGCGGGACGGTGACCTTTCGGGCCGGCGCGGTTCGGCCCCGGGCGCTTCCTCGAGTCCTTTGGTGCAAACCGAGACCCTGGAGGCGGGGGAGGCCCTTGGCGCAAAGCCTTTCTCAGGGGGACCGGCATCTTTTCAGGAGAAACACTCCAGAGGATCTGCAGCAAGTCATGGAATCTCTCGGCCTGAGGAAGGCGCAGGAGGAAATCAATCCTCTGGCCCTCCACGCCGAGGTCGATTAAACGGGTACGAAAGTTCTGCTTGAAGAGCTGCCGTACCCGTTCTTCGCGGTCCTTCCCTGCGAGTTTGTTGAGCGCCTTGCGCTGCCGCGGCGTGAGCCCCGAGAGGCAGTCGAAAACCGCCTTTTGGTGGCGCCGAACCTCGGAATGAAACCGGCGCACTGGCATGTCGCGATAACGGCGCAGATCATCGGCAGCCGCCGGCGACGGCGAGGAGCTCTCGTAGCGGAATAGGAACCGCTTTTTCAGCCTCTGAAGCACCCAGAGAACGCGATCCTCATAAGATCGATTCTGAACCGAGCCCAGCTCTTCCGGTGTCAGGCTTCCTTCTGCAAGCATCTGCTCGATGAGCTGGTTCAGCAGGTTCTCGTTCCGCGCTCTCAGGGCCTGGCGCAGCTTGGCCGGCGGCAGGGAACCAGGGCCTCCCCCGGGAAGCGGGGGACCCTGGAAGAGCTGATTGTTCTCGAGCTCGTTCTTGAGCCTGCCGAGCTCCTCGCGGACACGACGATTCAGCAGCCGCTTGCGCTCGTCGCGGGGCATTTCTTTCAGGTTGTCCTTCGACTCCTCGCTCATCTTCAACCGCAATAGGTGCAGCTCCTCATGCCGCTTGCGCAGGACATTCTGCTGCCGAGGCGAAAGCTTCTTGAACGCTTCGTAGCGCTGCCTCAGCTCCTCTTTACGGCTTGCGGGCAGTCGATTCCAGCGATCGGCGAGTTCGTTCCTCGTAGCGCCGGAGCTGCGCTCTTTCGGTGTCTGAGCCCAGACTAGGCCACCAGCCGGAAACAGCCAACACGCTGCGAGCAGCGAGACGAGGACGAGCAGGACCGGTTTCATCACAGAGACTCCTCTCCACCGAGGGTGAGATAGAATTCGTACTCCATGGCCAGATCGAGGTCCGCGCTGTACTGTTCCAGAAACTCCATGTCCTCGATGAGCTCGAGGTTTTCGATCAACTCAGACTCGGCGACGGCACCGGCGCCGGTCGGCGTGCGCGTGCCGCCTCCCCCATCGAGATCGGCTTGAAACAAGAGTGCCAGCCCGATCAGAACCAGGGCCGCCGCGGCGATCGATCCCCAGCGCCAACGGGCCCGGCTCCTTTCGCGGGCTCGTTCAACCTGGACAGCACGCATGGTCCGGGCGACAAAGTCATGGGGAGTGGTCTCTTCGGGATAGAGATCCAGGAGGTCCCAGGTCGCCTCGAATTCGGCCAGCTTCTCTCTGCAGCAAGGGCACGAAGCGAGATGAGCCTCCAGTTCCACGTCGAGGTTGCCGGAACGGAGATCATCCAGGATACTCAACCTCTTCTCGTTGACGTCTTCACACCTCATCGGAAGCCTCGACTTTCACGTAATCGACCAACCTGTCACGAATTTTTTCGCGCGCCCGGAAGAGGATCGATTTGACCGCCTGGACACTCAAGCCCATCGCCTCCGCGACCTCGACGTAGGACATATCTTCATACTTGTTGAGCAGCACGGCGATGCGTTGTTTCTTCGGCAAGGCGAACACCGCCTCGCGGACTTTGTCCCTCAGCTCTCTCGATTCGAGAGTCGCGTGCGGGCTCACGGCCCGTTCGTCGGAGATGGAGATCCCGCCCCTGTCCTCCTCGCGATGACGATCCAGGGAGAGGGCCGCCGATCGTTTGCGCGCTTCGGCCTCGTTGATGACGAGATTGAACAGGATCCTGAACAACCAGGTTTTGAATCTGGCCAGCGGTTTGTACGTATGGCGGGCACGAAAAACCCTCAAGAAGACATCTTGCGCCAGATCCTCGGCACGGGCGGCATCGTTCACGTAGCGCCGGATAGCCCGATACACGGGGATCTGGTACAGCTCGACGAGCTGCTCGAACGCCGATTCGTCGCCCCCTTTGACCCGCAACATGAGCTCCTGGCCTTCATCCCGCTGGTCGTTCTCTGATCTTCTCGAGCCTGTTTTCACGCGTCACTCATCGTTTCATAAACATACCAAGGGCGCAGAGGTTCTGTAAAATCCTCGAAAATGTGGCCTGATTTTACCTCATGGATTCGAAGAAGAGCCTGCAATGGGCGGGAATTCACAAAAAACGGATCCGATCGGGCGGATAGAAGACCAGGAGAGGACGGCCCCCGATGCGATCCCGCGAGATCGGCCCGAAATTCCGACTGTCGCCGCTGATGGAGCTGTTGTCACCGAGAACGAAAAAGGAATCGGGTGGGATGGTGTACGGCTCGCCACGGGCGAAGCGGCCTAGCTCTGTGTAGTGGATATCACGATCGATATCGACGGCGTCGAAGCGGACATCCAGGCCGCAGGTGCCGAAAGTGGGACGGTTGAACAGTGACGCCGAGTGAAAGGGTGTGTTGTCGTCATAGGCATAGTGGATCAAGACCCGCTCGTCACAGATGAGCATCACCTGGTTGTCGATGTTGAGAAAAACGATTTTCACCTGCTGGCCGGGTTGGAGTCCTCGAAACAGATCGGGTTCGATCGTGCGCACGATGGGGTCACCGAAGTTGTGGATCAGCCTTCCCCCCCCGCGGCCTTCCTCCGAGCCCTCGCTGGTGTTGAGCTCGAAGGTGAAACAATCCGCACCCTCGCGGATCTGACCGAACAGATATCCCTGCCCGCCAAGTAACTCGCACTCCAGGGTGAGCGCCACGTCGCGCACGGTGAACGATCCGGGCCGATAGCGTCCCTCTTCATCGAAGTATCCGTCTTCGAGCTCACGCTTGAAGGTCAAGCCCACGTCCCTGCCGGCCAGTTCGCGTCGCGTACCGCGGCAGAAACAGGCGCCCCCTTCGACTTGCCACCCGCGGCTCCAGGCTTCGGTGTCGACCTTCACCTCCGGCGACCGCACTGTCAAAGGCTCCCAGTCGGCGGCGAAGGAGGCATCGAAAGCCGACCGATAGACCGGGATGAGCTGACGTTTCATCTGGGCCAGTGATTTGCGATAGAGCCGCGGAACCTGCTCGCCCAGGAAAATGTCTCCGTCGCGCAACATGATCGATTCGCCGGCACAACCGACGATACGCTTCACCATCTCGACGCGTCCCGGATCGGGACTGACACCCAATCCAGGCTCTTCGAGCCGCTCCTTTTCGATCGAAAAGACGACCAGGTCGAAGCGTTGCGGATCGAAGAACCGGTAGTGGAGCTTGAACACCGCAACCCGATCACCGCGGGAGCGATCGCCATACAGTGTAGGTTCCATGGAGTCGGTGGGAATGGTATAGCCCGAAAGAACGTAAGCTTTGACGAGAAAGGCGAGTGCGACGCACAGCCCGATGAATATCGCCCAGCTTCGGAGTCGTTTGATCACGGTTTGCAGCACGCCCAAAGGTCCAATTTCTTCCTGTGGTCCTGATCCCGCCACCGATCAATGTCACCGTCGCGATGGCGGAATACCGTCTAGAATCGTCTCAGTGTAGCAAGAGGAGCGCGATGCCGAAATAGATGACGAAGCCAAGAAGATCGTTCATGGTGGTTAAAATGGGACCTGAAGCGTAGGCGGGATCGACATCGACCATGAGACAGGCGAAAGGCATCATCGTTCCGAGCAACGCCGCCGAGACGATGGCGCCGAAGAGCGCCAGCCCGACCACAAATCCGATCTGACCCTGGAGGAAGAAGAGGAACGCGCCGATCAACAGACCGCTGATCAGGCCGATGAAAGCCGCCAGAAGCATCTCTCTGACCAGGATCCTGGCGAAGATCGAGGGGTAGACCTCCCCCGTGGCGAGGCCGCGGACCATGACGGTGGATGACTGGATCCCAACATTGCCGGCCATGCCCCCGATCATGGGAATGAAACAGAGCAACATCGTCCAGAGCGTGTCGACTTGTGAGGATTGGGGTGAAAACTTGGTTTCGAAGACCTGGATGACCATGGCCGCCAGATAGGTGCCACCGAGGGTGATCATCAACCAGGGCATGCGCGCCCTGATGCGGCGGAGAAATGGCTGTTGAGTCGGGTGCTCGGCCACTTCGCCGGCCATACGGTACATATCCTCGGAGGATTCCTCCTCGATGACGTCCATCATGTCATCAAAGGTGATGATCCCCTGGATTCGGCCGCCTGCATCCACCACGGGAATCGAAGTAAAGTCGTAGCGATTGACAATACGCGAGACATCCTCCCGGTCCATGGTGAGCGGAACAGAAACCACGTCCCGGTTCATGGCTTCCCTAACGGTCTGATTGAGCTTGGCTTGCAGCAGCTCTCGAACAGAGACCACCCCTCGGAGAACAGCCTGATCGTCGATCACGTAGACGTTGGAGATCGAATCCTCGAGCTCCGAGGTCTTGATCTGGATCAGGATGGTGCGAACCGAGTCATTCTGGTGGGCCGAGAGGAACTCCGTCGTCATGACGCCGCCGGCGGTGTCCGCCGAATAGGTGGCGAGCGCCTGGATCTCCTGAGCCCGCTCCTGATCCATCTGTTCCAGGATCTCGGGCTGGTCTTCTTCGGCCGAATACCCGATGACGTCGGCGCCCTCATCGGGGGGCAGGAAGTTGCAGATCGTGGCGATACGGTCGGGAGGCAGATCTTTGAGCACCTGGATCGCAGGAATCTCGTCCAGCTCTCCCAAGAGTTCGGCTGCGGTCTCGTCGCCGATCGACTCGAAGATCGTGTTTTTGACCGCATCTTTGAGATGCGGAAAGATCTCTGCAATATCCTCGATGCGAACCTGGTCGATGAGATTCTCCACCTCCTCAGGCGACAAAATCTCCAGGAGGTTGAGTTTTTCGATCCAGTCGTCGATACGTTCGGAATTTCCCGAGGCGGAAACCGGTTCCATGACGGTCAGAGTTACTTCCTTGTTCGCATCAAGTAATGTCAATAGAAAGTGAAGGTGGGGACGCGATGACCGGAGGCTAATAGATGACCTCACGATAAAAAATCTAGAATCCCCCGTTTTTTAGTATCCCTTTTGGGATAATTTCGATGACTATACATGGAGAGTAAGAAAAAGAACAGGATCAAACAACTATGACCGATCATAAGGAACAGATTCTTTTCAAAAAGATCTTCTCTCGATACGACCAGCTTGAACGGCTTCGAAGGCAGATCGACGATGGTCGGCTCTCGCAGACCACGATTGAAAAGCTCAACCGTGAATCGACCCGCAAAATCAACGAGATCGGCAAGGCGGTCCGAGATCATGGTCTCGAGACACCTTTCTTCGAGCTGATCGATCGTTACGCGCTCGATAAGCGACAGGTCATCATCGTACTGGGCCTCCTGAAGAGACGTTTGAGATCGGAAGCCCCGTTCAGAACAGGCCGGGAAATCCTGAAAACAATCTTCGAAGAGTCCTACGAAATCCTCGAAGGGCTGAGCTATCTCAATGACACTTCTGTCCTTATCTCTGCCGGGATCGTCTCGCCGGAAGTGGCGCACAAGGCCGCTGATGAGCTCTTGGAGGCACGCTTCAAGCTCTCCGACCAGGTCTTCAGCCTCATCGTGAACACTTTCTGCCGGTTCGAAATCGGCTCGAAGCCGATCGTCAAGAAAGACACCACTCCCTATCGCCATAATCTCGATTACCTGGGGGACTTGAGGAAGCTTTCGATCCTCTACCGGAAGAGAGCCACGAAGGTTTTCAACTACGACTACTGGGACAATATCGGTCTGGGAGTTTCCGAATCAGTCGTCGCCCTCGAACGGCAGATCGAAGATCTGAGACACACGATCGCAAAAAAGCTCAAAGGCGCGAAAGAACCGGAGAGGATCTATACCCACCTGTTCGAGCAGACCTACCATCTCAGCGAGGAAGAGGAGATCATCCTCGTCACGCTCCTCTTCCAGGAGCTCACGGAAGGCAACGCCTACATCAGCGCCGTCGATCTTCTGAAGCTCGTTTCGCGCGATGAGGGTGATCTGTTGAAGCAGAGAAGCTTCTTCGCCAAACGGAGCACTCTCGTAAAAAACCAGCTCATCGTCCTGGAAGACATGGTCAACGGTAAAGAGCTCACCGGCGAGGTCTTCATGCCCAACTGGGTGATCGAGCTGATGCTCAAGGGCCAACTGGATAACGAGGGCAAAATCGACACCGACGCCCGTATGGACTTCCACAACTACCTCAAGAACCTCGAATCGTCTGAGGATTTTTTCGACAACCTGGATCTATAACCATATAACCACCGGAGCGGCCGCAGCCCACATCGCGATAGCCGCTTTTCTGTTTCGGGATCTGGCGTATCGATGCCTAACAGATTTTGAGACAGGGTGATACGAGAAGCGGCTTCCATCCCAACCGAAGATGGAAGCCGCTTTTGCGTTGAGCGGTACCGGGCGCGATCGGCGCGGTGATACTACTTGGAATCGAATGCATAACCGAGAAGACGTATTTTTTTGAGCATCATGTCCTGATGGTCGCTTACGAGGGAGATCGAGCCCCGCGCATAACCCTTCGGGTGCCCCGGCTTGACTTGGATTCGAAGCTCATAGCGCGTTCCTTCCTCGAGCGGCACGAGCTCCACCTCGAGGTAGGGCTTCAGCTTGCCGTTCACGAAGACATCCAGAACGTCGTAGGGGATCGTTGGGGCCAGATTGACGATCTCCACGGTCAGTTGCTTGCCGAGACGGCGCGGAAAAACGCCAAAATCGAGATTGCTGCCGATGAATTTGCCCTGGTTCCTGAAAATCACCTTGGGCTGAACGTTCATACGCACCGGAAGGCGAAGGCTCTTGACGCGGCCGTGTCGGATCGACGCAAAGAGCAGGAACTTCGATTCACCCAGAGGAAAATCGCCCTGGAGGCGCAGTTGCAGGCGGACCGCATGCTCGGCAGGATCGGCTCCTCGAGGCTGGACGACGGTTTCCACCTGGTACCGCATGAAGGCGGGTAGGTTTTCGAATCCGGCCAGTTCGAAAGCACCGATCCCGGTCGATTTGAGTACGATCTCCCGGAAGATCTGCTGTCCCCGAATGACGTCGCCGAAATCGAATGCCGTGGGCTCTAGAGTGATGGCGTCCTCGATCTGAGCCAGGACGGCAATCTTGAAATAGGGAAAGTCATCGTGGTCGCTCTCGATGCTGATGTGCTTGTGGATCTTGCCGTGGTAGCCATGCGTCACAAAGCGTACCTCGAGCCGGGCTTGCTCACCAGGCGCGATGACTCCCAGCTCGCTCCGCACGCCCTGCTTGGAGATCTCCACAACCTCGCCGGTGGAAAACACGATCCGCGGTATGGCACAGCCGCATCCGGAGTAGATCTTGCGCAGAGTCAGGGGTTTTTCGCTCGTATTGGACAGGACCACCTGCTTGATCGGCTCCTCCCCCACATAAACCTTGTCGAAATCGACAGCCCACGGAGAAATCTCCAGGCCGGGGATCTCCACGCGGTGAACATGATCATGCTCCTCGTGCTCCTCGTTCGATTCCGGATCGTCTCCAGGACCGCCCCACAGATTCGTTCCCAGGAATACGGGGCACATCAAGGCGCCCAACACCAAGATCGATGCGGATCCGAGACCGCGCTTCGCGAATGGAGTCGCCTTCATGGGACATAAGAAGAAACAGAGTAACCAATTGAAAAGACGCGACATATGGGTTTTCTCATCCTTGTTGAAATTCACGATCTATGCGACTATTCAGAAAGAGTATAGCCAGGTGACCGGCCATCAGTTACTATACATCTAAATCCCACGATTTTAGTTCCGGAGGTTAATATGAACAAGAAGTGGTCCTTTCTGGCGATCGGCTTGCTGGCGATGCTCTTCTTCATCATCGACGAGCAAGCGCAATCCCAGTGATGCGGCCGTAGGTCTTCCGGGGGAAGACGTACGACAGGCGGAGTCAGCAGGGGTGGTGCTCGCGGTGTGACACGGGTCCAGCCGCCATCTTGGAAAAACCGACTCGGCACCATGGGCGATTCCCGTCAGGCCTTTCAACAGCTCACCGACCTGAACGAGGAAGAAGGGCGTCCTGTGTTCCTCTACCTCACCTCGACCGATGAAGAGATCATGCCTCGCGTCGAGACCTACGAGCAAACAGTACTGAACAACGAAAAGTTCTGCATTGCCGCCAAGTTCTTCGACTGCTTTCAAATCGACGTCGCAGAGCTCGACGAGGAGAATCCGCTGCGGAAGACGATCAAACGTCCAAAGCCGATGACCTGTTATACGCTCAGCAAGGGTAAGATCATCTACAAATCCAAGGCAAAACCCTCGGCGTCGCAGATTTTCTCGATGTGCTCCAAGACCCTCAAAAAGGTCTACGGGGTCTCCCTGGACAAGATCGCCAAGCAAGAGGAAAAAATCCTGGATCAGTTGGCAAAAGTCCAGCAGGAGAAGGATCAGATCGAAAAAAAGCGCCTCAGTAAGGGCAAAAACCTCTCCAAAAGAGAGGACAAGAAGCTTCAGATGAGGGAACAGGAGCTCTTCGAAGAAGAGTTGGATCTCAAAGAGAAAGAGAGAAAGCTCCTCGATCTCGAGGCCCAACTCAAACCCGACGAAGAAAACGAGTAGCTCTAGAGCCCGCTCTGGGCGACAAATACCACCTTATCCACGAGAAAAGGGACACAGCGTGACAAGCGCGCCGTGTCCCTTTTTCTTGTGCTCCTCGTGCCCAGCCTGCCTGGGTTTATTCATGAACGCCGGTTGCGACCGCGCTGGACGGAACCGGCCCGCGCGTCACGGGCAGCGTCTGCCAACTCGTAAGCCTGTGAGCAAAACCACGTTCCATCAATACCCGAGATCTGATGACTCTCGAGGGGTACGACGCGCATCGCGGTATTAAGGGCCAAAGACGTGGATAACTTGTTAGTAATACAAATAAACCATTATTGTTGACTGTATCTTTTTATTTATCAGAACATTACATCCTCAAATTTAACTATTGACAATCATGGGCTGTGGAAAAAGAGTCAGAAAAAATCCCCAATTGTGCCGCGACCGTGTCCCTGGGGTGATGCCAGGGGCTCAGGAGCACCCGCGCTGGCGAGCGCAACGAGAGGCGCTTCTACCTGACTCATACGTCACGGCGAGCTGTAGCCCGACCGGTTTAGGGAGGACGACGAGATGCGATCAGACGTCGATGCGCATGCCGTTTGCTCTCCCTGCCTGGCTCCAAGGTTGGGTGGAGCAATCCACAGGTCATCACGAATGTCGGCTGGTCCCGCCCTCCCTAATCCGGTCGGGCTACGGTTGGGACCATCGGGAAGAGGGGGGGGGATGGTGTGAGGTGTGGATTGTCGCTCTCCGCTGAAGCAGGCGGCGTCTACCTGGCAACCTTGGCATCCTCTAACTTCGTGCTCTTCGTGGTTTAATCGGTTTTGGATTTTCACCACGAAGATTGAAGAAAAGTGGAATATTCATGCTTTCACAATGACAAGCTTCGCAGCAGCTCTCAGGCGAGCCTGTTAGTTCCCGGGGGAATCTGGTGTACGCGCCAGGACGACTGCTGAATGATGAAGGGTATGGGGTGGCTCTCAAATACCCTTCAGCGTGACACTTTTTAAAAAAAGTTGTGCTATCGGGGTTGCCAAGATCGTTATTAAAGGTATAATCTCACGATCTGTTTGACATTGAAAAAAGCAAAGTCAATTCGTACTGACACGGAAAAGGGAAGCACAGCGATCCCCACGTTCAATTCGGTTTTTCGTTTGCTTTTCGATGAGCACTTGCGGTATAAGGTATCCAGCTTTTCGGGATTCTACGAACAGATCGACAAACACGACATTCTTCTATTTTTTTGAAATAGAAGCGTTCTTTGTGAAATCCAACTCATTGAATTAAACGCCGTCAAGGCGACATGTAGGTTTAAGGTTTGGACCTCATACTTTATTAGGCTTATTTTCTTCTGATCTCCCCTCAGGTATCCCACCTCCACTTACCCAAACCTTAAACCTCTTTTTATTTCCTCTCGAAGTCTTGCCCTATCCAATTCGCGAATGCCTGTGACATACTACGCCCGACATGGCCTTGGGCTGCGTTCGGAGTTCGCAGTATCGTCGCTGAGTTCCCTTACGAAGCAGAAATGACGCCGCCAGGAGAGAGCTTTGGTTTTCCCCCGGCGGCGGGTGATGTTCTCGTGATATCGCGGGACCGATTCTTCGTCGGACCTGCTCGCAAACTAATCGTCCTCGTCGGCTTCCTTTTTCAGCGCTTCGTGAGCCTGTTTTTTTGCCTGGATCACGGTTGCGGCGACCGTTTCGGCGGTCAGCAGGAATACGTTGCTCCCTTGAGCGGCATCCACCAGCGAGAAAAGCATCCCCATGCGACCGCCGCTCTGATCCTCGGCGCCTTCCGATCCCTCCTGGGTCGCCAGAACACCGACGGTAACACCCTTTTCATTGAACACAGGCAGTCCCACCCCATGAAAACTCCCGTCGATCGCCCACAGGGGACGGGGATGGGTCACCTCACCGGTAATGCGGATGGTCCCGAAATAGGGTGCATAATCGAAGCCCTTCGAGTACCGGGTGACGCCGATCAGCTCGCTACCCACCACCATCTTCGCTCCTCCAGCGAAGAGAACGGGAGCGATCTCTTTACCCTCGAGATTCTTGATCTGGACGAACGCCAGGTTGAGGTTGGTGTCCTTGGCCCCGAGAATGGCTTCATATTCTTCGTCGTCATCCTCGAAAATCACCTCGAGTTTGGTGGGTGTCACTTTCAGATCTATATCACCGAGCCTGGAGAGCTCCCGCCCGGCACTGAGGGCATCGGCGGCGATCATGATCAGACCGGATCCATCGACGATCACCCCGGGAACCTCGATGGTTCTCTCATTGTCCTGTGCCTGGCCCATAAAGTTGATCTTGGTCTTGAGAACCATCTTGACGGTGACGATGGATGGCGCCTTCTCCTCGAGTATCTGGCGGTAAACGGCCCCATCGGATCCCTCCGCGATCTGAAAGGACAGCGCGAACACAGCGAGAAGCAGACAAGCCATGACTAATTGGTTTTTCATCGAATTCTTTCCTTTCTTTGACAGGCTCGGTTAACGTAACTTCGTTGGGGCTCAATCTTCATCGTTGTACCGCGACCAGTCCGGCTCGACGAAGAGAAAGAGCGTTTTGAAGGACCGCCTCAGGAACAGCTTGATGAACCGCGGTCTCTCCTCGCAGATCGACTTGATGAGCTCTTCGAAATCTGCGACATCGGTGATCTCCCGGTCTTGAACGGAAATCAGGAGATCCTTGGTGCGCAGTCCGGCCAGATGTGCCCAGCCGCCGCGGGTCACATCGGTCACGATGAGGCCTTCAAAATCCTCATCCCACTTCTGTTCGATACGGTCGGTGAATGTAACCTCCCGTACGGCGAACTCCAGGAACTTGTTTTTGGCGGTTTTTGCATCGATGGCGCTGGCCGGCGTCTCCTCGAGCAGGACCTCGACCTCGATCTGCTCGCCGTTCCGCACGATGGTCAGCGTCGCGTGAGTGCCGATGGTCAGGTTTTCCAGACGCCTGCGGAGCATCTCCGAGTCCTGCACGCGCGACGCCTTGAGCGTTTTTCCGTTCAGGGCCAGGATCACGTCTCCGCTCCTGAGCTCGGCCTTGGCCGCCTCGGTGCCGGGAAAGACCCGCGTGATGCGGAATCCCCGTTTTTTTTCCTTGAAGAGCAGCTTGGCCACATCGGAGGTGAGCACCTGAGTCTTGATCCCCACCCAGGCCTTGGGAAGCTCTCCGCCCTCGAAGTCGTCCTTCTTCTCCTCCAAGTGGATGACGGTGAGAATACTCTCCTCGCCGCGCAGGATCTCGAGCGCCACGTCGTTGTCTCGGCCGATTTCAGCGGCCAGTTTCAGAAAGCCGGCCTGGTCCTTGATCTCTTGGCCGTTCACCTCGACGATGACGTCGCCCGATTGCAGCTGCGGCTTGGCTTCGTCGGCGGCACGCCCCGGTCGAACACCTGTGATCAGAACACCTTCGGTTCCAGGGTAACGCCGGGTCAGAGCCATGTGACTGGTGATGCCGCGTACCGTCATTCCCCAGGTGCGCAGCTCCACCTCCTCGTCAAGGTATTTCTCCATGGCGCCGACAACCAGTTTGGTGGTCTTGTGCTCACCGGAGCGCTCGAAGAGGACTTCGATCTCCTCGCCGGCGCGAAAATCGGCCATCCGCTTGTAAAAAAGTGGTACCTCCTCGAACACCAAGATCTCGACGGGCTCGTTGGCCAACGCGAGAAGCACGTCCCCTGCCTGTATCCCCGCCTGGTGAGCGGGGCTCTTCTCGATCACCCACGAGACCAGAGCACCCTCATCTCTCTCGAGCCGCAGGACGGGCAGGATCGACAGGCCGAACCAGCCGCGCCGGACCTCGCCATAGGTGAGAGCTTGGTTGAGCACGTGGGATGCCAGGTTGGAAGGAATGGCAAATCCCACACCAGATCCTCCCAACTCGTTGATGCCGACCACTTCGCCCCTGAGATTCACCAGCGGACCTCCGCTGTTGCCGGGCAGGATCAGAGCATCGTGCTGAATCCACCGGGTGAACAGTCCCGTGACCTGCCCTTCACCGAGATCCATCTCGTCCATCTCGGAACCGGTGAAGCTGGTGAACACACGCCGCGGATTGGATACGATGCCGAGGGTCATCGAGCTCGCGAGGGTCAAAGGATTGCCCATGGCCAGGACATAGTCCCCCACCTCGAGAGCCTCGGAATCACCCAGCGTAGCAAAGGGGAGGCTCGTGTTCAGATCTTCGCGGCTCTCCAGGTTCAGCTTCAGCACCGAGATGTCGGTCAGCGGATCGTGAGCGATCACCCTGGCTTCGATCGTCTCCCGGTCGGGAAGGGTGCAGACGATGCGCGTCGTTTCACCGGCGACATGGTAATTGGTCAACACATGCCCGGCGGGGCTCACGATGACACCGCTGCCTGCGGCGGGAAACTTGCTGGAACGTCCGCCGCTGAAGCTCTGTCCCACGACCTGGATGTTCACCAGCGCCGGATAGACCTTGGACTTGGCGAACTCGAGGTCTTCTCGGAGCTCGTCACCACCTACGGGAGTTGCCCACAGGTTGGGGGTTAGCAGAATCAACGCGAGAATCACGAAAGAGACATGAGCGACGGACCATCTCATGGTCGGACCTCCTTTTCGGATGTTTGACGACTTCAATGTGGAAAAACGAGATCGGAGCAATCTCGCTATATCGATGATACGAAGAAGACCCCCGGCATGAACAATTTAGTCGTAAAAAGTGCTCTGACGGTTTTTACCCGGTCAGAGAAAAAATCTTTGACCCGGACTATTCGTGAATAGTCCGGGTTGTACGACTCTCCGATCCTATTTGAGACGTTCAACGACGATGAACACCACGTTGGTCCCCGAGCCGAAGGACACGAGAACGGCTTTTTGCGAGGGTTTGAAGATCGGGACCTCGATCTCGGCCAGATCCCCCCGAATGGTCCGGTAGCGGGCAGGCTGGCGCAGCGCTTCGTAGAGAGCGATGCCCGCGGCTGCGGCAGATGTGTTGGCATAGTGCGCGATGTTGGAATACACCTTGTTCATGGGGACCTGCAGCGCGGCCGCCAGATTCTGATGCCCGCGCATGTTGGCCTGATGAGGAATGAGTAGATCGTACGTCTCGGCAAGCTGGCGCATTACCGACTTGCGGATGCGCGAGGGGATCTGAGACACCTTGTTCAGGTTGACGATCTCGGCCTCTTTCATGATCTCCAATCCCAGGTCGGCGCGGCGCAAGGCGGGAAGATAGCCACAGTCGGCCACGGTACGCCGGATCTTCTCGAGCACCTCGGCGCCCTCCATCGTGAAGAAGGGCCAGTAGTTCTCTTTGTAGGGGTAGTTTCCTCGGGGAGGAAAGATCTCGGCCTGGAGCGCGCATGCGGCCTCGAAAAACTTCTGGTCCACCTCTTTGGCCGTATCGGCCGTGGCCTTCTCCTGACTCTTGATGCGGGATACGGCTTCGCTGGCGGCACCCCGTGTGCGATTGGAAATATAGAAGGGTGAGAAATTCGAGAGCCCCGACTCGCGCGCCATGATTCCGGCGCTCTCGTAGTCGGTCTGTGACCAATAGGAACGGATGGCGACCGAGATCTCGCCGCGTCCCGAGTGCTCGGGGGAGGTCAACACAAAGGCCGAAGCGGCGTCGCCCAGGAGCAGGCACGTATTCCGGTCGAACCAATTGACCATGCGCGATGTAAGATCCCCACCCACGGCCAGAACCGTTTCAGCCTGTCCGGTCCGAACAGCATCCACGCCGAGCGAAATCGCAACCAAGCCAGCGGGACAGCCGTTCTGCACGTCGAGGCACCAGCAAGACGACAGGTCGACTCGGGCCTTGAGCCTCTGCGCCAGCTCGCTGGCAGTGGCCGGAAACGAGTTCGGCTGTGTGTTGGATCCAACGATGATCCTGTCGATCTTCTCGACCCCCGATTGCGCGATAGCTTCCAGAGCGGCTTTTTCCAGAAGATCGACGAGGCATTCGTCGTCCCCCGCGAGATAGCGCTTTTCAACGCCCACGTTCTTTGTCACCCACTCATCGGAAGTCACTAGAAGGGGGAACATCTCGCATAAGGCCTGGTTCGTCACCTCGTTCTTCGCAACCGCCATTCCTGAACCGGTGATCGTTACGTCTCTCATCTACTCTCCATCATCAGCAGTCTCGCAGATCAGTCCAGGTCGACCGATGCGGGTAACCGCAGAAACGAGAACTCAAAAACAAGTGGGCAACCGTTGTCCAACAGAGAATATAAGTGTATGTCAGTTCCCGTTTCCGTTCCAAGTTTTTCACAAAAACTCGATCTGTGCGCCTCTCTCGAGACCCGGCGCGGAGAAGGGCTACTGTCCACCCCCATCTTTCACCGCCGTCGGATCGAGCCCCCAACCACGAAGAACCTCTTCCTCCTCGTCGGGGGAGAAACATTTCTTATAGCGCGTGTTGCTCACCCCTTTAACCCTTCGTTCGCATTCCGCCCAGATAGTGTGACGTTCCACGACCCCGCCGACCAGGCTGAGATAGACGGCGCGACCGCTCCGCCGCCGTTTCTTGGAGGATGACTTCTTTTTTTGGGGCGTGCTGGTACGACGCTTGGGCAGGGGGCCGGAGAAGGATTCGGCGGCCAGGGATACCGTCCGGCCCTCAGCAAAACCGACCGCGATCCGATCGCAGCGCTCGTTGTCCGGATCGCCGGCATGACCTGCGACGTAATCCCAGGTTACGTGGGGACCGATGAGACCGTGGAGGGCTTGCCACAGATCGCGGTTCAGAACCGCTTCCCCCTTGACGGTTTTCCAGCCACGAGCAAGCCAGCCCTTGATCCACTGCGTGATACCCAGCCGAACGTACTGGCTGTCGGTGACGATCACAAGCTTGTGCCGCCGGCCACACAGCTTGAGGGCCTCGATCGCCGCGGTCAGCTCCATCCGGTTGTTGGTCGTATGGTCAGCGGCACCGCCCTTCTCCACGATCCGCCCCTCCGAGAGGTAGGCGCGCAGCCCCCATCCCCCGGGACCGGGATTGCCGCGGCAAGCTCCGTCGGTATAGACCAAAGCCTCGCCGAAGGCCTCGAGGGGGGCTTCCTTCGCCTCGCTGGGCCATGGATCGTCTAGCCCCAGCTCCTGGCACACCTCTCGTTCGCGACGTCGCATGAGCGCTCGATCTTCCGGGGTCTTGTCGTTCAAGCCCCGCAGATGAAGGGCTCCATGGACCACGTAGAGGAGCAGCTCGTCTCCCGGAGACCGTCGCATGGCTGCCGACACTTCAGAAGCCATCTCGGCGGACACGATGATCTCTCCCTCGACGTCTCCCTCTATATCATCCTCGATACAGGTGGGTGCCTGGCTGTAGTCGAAGGCGATGACATCGGTGGGGCCTTCGTGGCCCAGTTGCTCGCGATTGAGCTCGGCAATCGTCGCGTTGTCGACGATCGTGACGTGGATCTGTGGTTCCGCTTCGCCGAATACCACGCTCACAGCTCGAGCGAGCTGACGTTGATCGATATCGAGCAGAACCTGCTGATTGAGAATCTCCAAGGGATATCCACGTCCTTTCTGGAAAAACTTCCCCGAACGAAGGAGCTCGACCTCCCGGCGGCCTGATTGTAACGCGGAAGGACCGGCCGGAAAAGAGTGCATCGCCGAGAAGCATACGGGAAGATGATGAAGATCGTGGAAGGACTATGTGAAGACTTCTTTGCTGGAACGTTCGTCCTGGGCCGTGTCTCCCGACTTCGAACCGGAGTCGCTCTTGCTCGTCTTGCTGTTCGAGAGAGCGGGGCGTTTGTGAAAGATCCCCACGGCCACCTGAAAGAAGGCCTCCTCGAGACGGTGGAGCTCACGGAGGGTCAGCAAGCAGTCGTCGAGCTGTCCATCGGTGAGCTTTTTCATCACCACATCGTGCACCATGCTCCGCAGCCGCGGTGTGCTCGGTTCATTCATCGAGCGCAGTGCCGCTTCCACCGAATCGGCGAGCATGACGATGGCCGTCTCCTTGCTCCGCGGGCGCGGTCCGGGATAGCGGAAGGTATCGCGCGCCACCCGGGTGTCATCATCGCTCCGCGCCAGAGCTTCCCTGTAAAAATATTCCACCGTCGAGGTGCCGTGGTGCTCGGTGATGAATTTCTTGATGATCTGAGGCAATCCGTAGTAGTCGGCCAGCTCCAATCCATCCTTGGTATGGGCGGTGATGATCAGCTTGGACATATCGGGATTGAGGAGATTGTGTTTCACCGGAGCGTTGGCCGAGTTTTCGATGAAATACTCGGGCTTGTTCATCTTGCCGATATCGTGGAAGTATGCGCCCACGCGGCAGAGCAGCGCGTTGGCGCCGATCGCCTCGGCGGCGGTTTCCGACATGATCCCCACGACGAAGGAGTGGTGATGGGTTCCTGGAGCCTCGATGAGCAGCTTGCGCAGGAGCGGCTGCTCGTTCTGGTTGGAAAGCTCGAGCAGACTGATCTCGGTCACCGTCTTCAGAGCGTATTCGATGACCGGCAAGAACCCTGTCAACATGAAACCCACCATGGCGCCGTGAAAGAATCCGCGAACCATATCGAGAAAGATATCCTGGAACGAATAGGTCTGCCCCAGAAAGAGCGACAGGGACGACAGGATGATCACGTGGACCACGCCGATCGAGAAACCGACCGAAACGAGCTTCGATCGCTTGCGGATTCGGGTGGTGGCCAGGATACCGGTCATGGCACCGGCGAAGAGGGTGACGATCACCTTCAGGAGGTCTTCGTGGCCGTACAGGATCGCGCCGATGTAGAGCAGCATGAATCCCGTGGCTTCCACGGCGAACCGCTGGTTGAACACGATGGCGAGGATCACGCCGGAGAACGAGACCGGAATCAATAGCGGGGACCACCATTCGACGATCAAGGTCATACGTGCCAGGAAAATGACGAAGAGCACGAGAACCAGAACGGCCACGAATCGGCGCATGCTCTCGAAAACCTCGCGCTGGAACGTCAGCAGGTACTTCCCGAAGAGATAGTTGAGCGTCAAGACGAGGGCGATCCCTCCCGCCTCGGCACCCCAGCCCCCGCCTTTCAGGGGACGATTGAAGAGGATCAGCAGAAGCAGCAAGGCGGAGAACGCCGCGGCGGCCAACAGCTTCTCCAGGGGATTGGAGATCGCGTCCGGCCCCGGCCCTATCGGCTTGATCGGCCGGGCCTTGTCGACACGGATCCGTTTGATCGTTTTACGGCTCCGGAACATGACCGTCCCATCCTCGCAGGTTGACGCCGACTTTGAGATCGCAACGCATCAAGGCGTGCCCTCTCGGTTTCCCCGCTCGTAGGCATCCACGATCTTCTGGACCAACCGGTGACGTACGATATCACGGTTATCCATGACCACTCGGCCGATACCCTTGATTCCTTTGAGCACATCCATCGCATGAACCAGGCCGGAGATCTGATTCGGCGGAAGATCGATCTGGGTCACATCTCCGGTGATCACTACCTTGGAGCCGCTGCCCATGCGTGTCAAAAACATCTTCATCTGGAGCGGGGTCGTGTTCTGAGCCTCATCGAGGATGATGAAGGCGCTGTCGAGCGACCGGCCGCGCATATACGCCAGCGGAAGGATTTCGATGACGTCGTTTTCGATGTACTTCTTGACCTTGGGGGGCTCGAGAAAGGACTCCATCGCGTCGTAGAGCGGCCTCAGGTAGGGATTCACCTTGGCCTGGAAATCGCCTGGCAGGAATCCCAGCTTTTCCCCGGCCTCCACCGCCGGTCGGGCCAGGACCAGCTTGTTGTACAGACCGGCTCTGAGGCTCACGATGGCCACGGCGACCGCCAGGTAGGTTTTCCCCGTGCCGGCCGGTCCCACGCAGACCGAGATCTCGTTGTCGCAGATACTCCGAATGTAGCCCTCCTGCCCTGGTGACCGTGGCCACACGTGGGGTGGCAGATCGATGGGACCGCGCTTGCCCTCCAGCCGGCGCACCGTCGTGCGCTGCCCCCGGGTGCTGGTCTCGATGAGCTCGCTCACCCGCTCCTCGCTGATCGCGCCGCTCTGGCGGTACTCGCTCAGAATGCGGTCGACGAGGCTGTGCGCCTTTTCCACGGCTTCGTCGTCGCCGATCATCTTGAGATGACCGTCGCGGATCACGAAGACCACCCCGAAGAGCTGGCGGATGGCCTTGGCGTGCTGATCACGATGTCCGCACAGGGTCTTCTGTTCGTCGACACCCTTGAGCTTGATATAAGCTTCCATATCCCTAGTATAGCACCGAATGACTTACAACAATACGAGAAGAACATACCCGATCGGCGCGGCGAAGAGAAGGCTGTCGATGAGATCGAGGATGCCGCCCTGACCCGGCAGGAGGCTGGCCGAGTCCTTCACTCCCACACACCGTTTGACCAGCGACTCGATCAGGTCACCGCAGACAGCCGCGAGGCCGATGAGCAGGCCGAAGAGAGCTCCAAAGGGGAAAGCCCCCCGCCCGGCCAGTTGCATCGCCGCCATGCCGGTCAGCGTGGCCAGAACGAGCCCACCGATACCGCCCTCCACAGTCTTCCCGGGAGAGACCTTGGGGATCAGCTTCCGCCTGCCGACGAAGGAGCCGGTCAGATAGGCGCCGATATCGCACGACTTGGCCGTGAACACCATCCCGTAGGCGACCCCCAACCCTCCGCCTTGGTCTTTGAGCAGCAGGAGCGGAACGAGATAGTAGAAAAGATAAATCGTCATGAAGCCGAGAAAGGTCCGCGCAACCCTGTCGAGGCCCTGTCCGACATCTCCGGAGAGGATCGACCAGAGATAGAGCGTCGCCAGAACAGCAACGATGAAGAGCGGCTCGAGAGCGGCGAAATCCCAGCCGAGCAGGATCCGCAGACCGGCGAGAATCGGGTAGGCGAGACCCGCCGCATAGAGGAGCGGAGCATACGTTCCGCCCCGCTCGCGAAAAAAAGCGTTCCATTCACGGAGCGCGGCGAGACCCAGAACGACGATCAGGATCGACGAGACCACGGCGCGGTCGATGAGGATGTCGACCCAGCATGCCAGGGAGAGCGCGGTCAGGAGTGAGAGACCGACAATAACGCGTGTTTTCAAGTGGTCCTATCCCCCCCTCTTGGGTGTCTCTTTCACGACCGGTTGGACAGCCCCTCCAGCTCACTGGGATGCAGGCTTCAAGCCGCCGAACTTCCGCGTCCGCGCCTCGTAGGCGTGGAGTGCTCGATGAAACTCATCCACCGTGAATTCGGGCCAACAAAGCTCGCTCACAAAGAGCTCCGAGTAGGATATCTGCCAGAGCAGAAAGTTCGAGAGTCGCATCTCGCCGGCGGTGCGGATCAAGAGGTCGGGATCCCTGCCCGGCTGGTAGAGGTGCTTGGCAAAGAGCTCCTCGTCGATCTCCTCCGGCCGGATCTCGCCTCTTGCCGCCTTCTCCGCCAGACCGCGCGCGGCATCCACCAGCTCCGCCCGGGCGCCGTAGCTCAGCGCGAGGCAGATGTTGAGCCCCGTGTTCTGCGAGGTGGATTCGATGGTTCTCATCAGCTCCGCGTAGGTGTCGGACGGCAGGAGACGGAGGCGGCCGATGGCCGAGAAGCGCACGCTCCGATCCTTCATCTCTTCGCGTTTCTCGATCAGAAACTTCTTCAAGAGAGTCATCAACGTGCTGACCTCGGCCTTGGGGCGCTTCCAATTCTCGAGCGAGAAGGCGTAGAGCGTGAGCCGCTCGACCCCCAACCGCTCGCACTCCTCGGCGATCTGTCCCACCGTCTCCGCGCCCTGTCGGTGGCCTTCGACGCGCATCAATCCGCGTCGCTCCGCCCATCGGCCGTTGCCATCCATGATGATGGCGATGTGCGGCGGTATGTTCTTGGGTGGATTCGCATTGGGCTCGGTGTCTGACATGGCTCTTCTTTCAGGTCTCCTTCTCCGGGGTTGGGCGTCTCGTTCCGCTCGATGGAGAAGACACTTCGCGGAAGATCGTCTGCTCCCGGCCCGGCCCCACGGAAACGATCTCGGCAGGCGCGCCAGCGAGTTTTTCGACAACTCCGATGTACTCCCGCGCCTCCCGTGGTAGCTCATCGAAGGCCCTGCAGCCCGAGATGTCCGCAGTCCAGCCAGGCAGGTCCCTGTAAACCGGTTTTACCCGGCCGAGGAGGTCGGTGTCGTCAGGAAACCGATCCACCTCGCGTCCGTCGATCTCGTAACGTGTGCAGATCTTCAGGGTTTTTATCCCTCCCAGAACATCAATCTTCGTCAGAGCCAGGCCTTGGATCCCGTTGAGCGCCACCACGTGACGCAGGACGACAGCGTCGAGCCAGCCGCAACGGCGGGGCCGTCCCGTGGTGGCGCCGAACTCGTTCCCCGCATCGCGCAGCCGGGCGTTTTCGTCATCCGATCCTTCCGTGGGAAACGGTCCTGACCCCACACGGGTATTGTAGGCCTTGACCACCCCCAGGATGTGCCCCGCCGCATGCGGCGGGATGCCGGCTCCCGCGGGCAGCCCCAAGGCCGAGGAGTTGGACGAGGTGACAAAGGGATAGGTACCGTGGTCCACATCGAGAAGCACTCCTTGAGCCCCCTCGAAGAAAACGTGGCTGTCCCGCTCGAGCGCCTCGCGCACGTAGCGGCTCGTATCGGTGACGAAAGGTGCCAGCCGCGTGGAATGGAGCGCGTATTCCTGCAGGATCTTTTCTTCCTCCAGGGGCGCCTCGTGGCCCAGCGCCTGGAGCAGGCGGTTCTGGAGCGGCAGCAGGGCCGATAGTTTGCGCCGGAACCGGTCGAAATCGACGAGATCGTAGAATCGCAGGCCGTGACGGGAGATCTTGTCGGCGTAACAGGGGCCGATGCCGCGGTGGGTCGTCCCGATCCTCTCGGTGCGTGCCTTCTCGAAGGCCGCGTCTAAGGACCGGTGATAGGGCATGACCAGGTGGGCGCGCCCGCTGATCTTCAGGCGTTGCGACAGGTCGATCCCCTCCCGCGACAGTTCTTCGATCTCCAACCAGAGCGCCGCAGGATCGATGACCAATCCGTTGCCCATGAGGTTCATCTTGTCCTCGTGGAGCACGCCGGACGGCAGGAGGTGGAAGACGAATCGACGCCCCTTCACCTCGACGGTATGACCGGCATTGGCGCCGCCCTGGAAGCGCATGACGATGTCGGCTTTCTCGGCGATTAGATCCAAGACCTTGCCCTTGCCCTCGTCTCCCCACTGCGTTCCGATGACGGTTGTGGCAGGCATCAAGATCTCCTTTGCTATCGAGGCCCGAAACCATCGTCCAGCCCATCTGAGCTCGCAGGAATGTTGCCGCTCGGAGAGGTGAAAATCAAGGGAAGATTGAATGGTCTGACGCTGACGGGTTCGCGGGTTTCCAAAAAATCACGACTCTACCTCGATCTTCTCGGCGGATCAAGCCTGGATGACAGAATCGGAATCAGCAGCCTTTCCGGCGCAAGCGCCAGAGCGGCTGCTGTTTACTGAATACTCTAGGCTACCACCGGGCGGTATCCCGGCTCGGGATGGACCGAATCACTCGCATGCTGGCGGCCGTCTTCCGGTTTCGTTCCCCTCGCGGGGAGCGCGATCTCGAACTCGGCGCCGCCTTCCGGACCGTTTCGCGCCTCCAGCCGTCCCCCGTGCGCGGAGACGATATGGAACGCTAGGGAAAGCCCCAGACCGGTGCCTTCGCCGATCTTCTTGGTGGTGAAAAAGGGCTCGAAGATGCGGCTTCGGATCTCAGGTGAAATGCCCGGGCCGTTGTCGGAGATGGTGACCAGGACCTCCTCGTTGGCGTCAACCGTGGCAATCGTGAGGCGACGCTCTTGCCCCACATCCGCCTTGCGCAGCTCGTCACAGGCATTGGCAATGAGGTTGATCAGAACCTGCTGGAGCTGTGTAGCATCGGCGGTGATCTCCGGCAACCCGGGCTGGAGCTCGAGGCGCTTGTCGATGTTGTCCAGATGTAGCTGGTATTTCATGAGCGCTACAACGGAGAGCACGATTTCGTTGATGTCGGCTCTCCCATGCTTCTCCGGCTGGAATCTGGCGAACTTGATCAGGCTTTCGACGATCTGCTGGCAACGCCGGCCGTGATGAATGATCACCTGGGCATGCCCGTGGAGCGGATCGTTCTTGAGGGTGCTTTCCAGGAGCTGTGCGCAGCCCAGAACCGCGGTGAGGGGATTGTTCAGCTCATGGGCAAAACCTCCCACCATGCTGCCCAGCGCGTTGAGCTTCTCGGCCTGGATAAAGCGCTGCTCGATCCGTTTCTGTTCGGTCGTATCCTTGACGAAAAGCACGAAACCGATCACTCGACCGTCGTTCTCGCGCAGGGGAGAGAGGGTGAGAATGACGAAACGTTCGCGGCCTCGCGGAGTGAGTTGCGTGTTCAGGTCGATGCTCCGCTGGTCGTCGAGTGCCTGGGAGAGGCGGATTTTGGTCTCTCCGTTCGAGATGTCGAGGACCGTCTCGAGAGGACGGAGGAGAGCATCCTCCAGGGAGGCGCCCGTGAGCTCCAAGGCCGCCAGGTTCATGCTGGTCACCCGTCCCTCGAGATCCAGTATCAACACGGCGTCGTGAACACTGTCTACGACGCGGCTCAAGAGGCGCAGACGTTCCTCGGCCAGGGCTTCATCGGTCACGTCGGCGATCTTGACCAGCACGGCGCGACGGGTTTCGGCGTGGTTGGCCAGGGGCAGGCAGGTCATCGTGAAACGGGGTCGACTCTCGGCGTCGCGCACCATATAGGGCACCTTGATGCCGCCCATGAGACACCGTCCGACGAGATCGTCACAGGGGTCCACGCCGAGCTGCTCGAGGAGCGGCTCGACCGGCATCCCCTCGCGGGCATTCTCGAACGATTCCTGCGCGCGACCGTTCACTTTGAGAATCTTATCGCCGTCGGTCATGAACACCGAATCATCGAAGGAGGCGAAGAGCGAATGAATGAAGCGCTCCGAGTGATCGATGAGCCGCAAGCGGCGGCTGTCCATGAAGCGGGCCAGGGCGAGAACGAGCAGGCCGAAACCCAATCCACGGCAGATATATTGGGCTGGATCGCTGTTGATATCGGTCCGACTGAGGATCACGCTGACGGAGAGCACGACGAATCCCAGGAGGGCAGGCCGGCTGACTTCGGGCAGGATTCGGCCTCCGACGAGGCCGGCGAAAAAAACCAAGATTCCGACCCCAACGAGGATATCGAAAACGACTTCCACGCCGCCGCTATACCCGGTTGTGATCAACAACGGCAGAACGATGCCCACCAGAAAAACGAGCAATAGGGACCGGGAGAAGGGAAGAGTCGCAACGTGACTTCGAATCCGAGCAGGCTCGAATCGGGTGGCAACGTCTCCCCCGAAAATCGAAAGGAGCTTCATCTCGGTTAGGTGTTCCTCTTAGGTGCATGTTCCGCGTTGCCCGCGAAACCGAGTTCGAACGGCAGTCGCCGCGGATGGTCATCGCTCGGCGGATCTGCCAATGTTTTGTTGTTTACTTGGTTTTATATCGGCTGCGAAAAAGAGAAACGAATGAGAAAGAAAATTAATATATAAATCTATTTCCATGAAATAAGTATCGTTACTCAGTTGGATCGTCGACAGGTAGGGCACGGCGCGCCGTGCCCTACCCCGCAAGGATTTACGATCTACTCATCCCGCCGCACCTGCACGTGTCCCACCGGCGCACGCAACCACTTGAATATCTCTCTCATCTTCGGTGGCTTGCCGGTGAGCAGAACGCCGATGCGGAAGACTTTCGCCGCCGCCCAGAGCGCCACGACGATCGAGATCACCAGCAGGATCGTGGTCACCACGTACTCCATGGTCGTAGGCGGCCCCGCGGCGCGGTTCATCATCACGAAGGGTGTAAACGGCGGGATGTACGAGAGGAACTTGGCGATCGTGCCGTTGGGGTCCTGGCCGATTGGCACCATCGCCAGGAGCGGTACGATCAGGATGATGGTGACCGGCGCCATCAGGTTCTGGGCCTCTTTCAGGCTGTTGCAGACCGAGCCGATGCCCACCAGGATCGCCGACAACAGCAGATATCCCAGTATGAAATATCCCAGGAACGATGCCAGGAACACTGGATCCCGCGCAATCAGCGAGAGATCCAAGTCCGGCATATGATCCAGGAAGAGCGGCATGCACTTGAGACATGCCAGGAAAAAGATGACCCACGAGACGACCATGGTCAACCCGGTGCAGGCGATGCCGATGATCTTGCCCGCCATCAATTGGAGGGGAGAGACCGATGAGAGCAGCACCTCCATGATCTTGTTCGATTTCTCCTCGATCGTGTTGGTCAGCAGCATCTGGGTGATGGTAAAGATTGAAATCCAAAGGAGATAGACAAAAACGACCGGCGCCCACTGGCGCACCACGTCGCCCTTCTCCACGATCTCTTCCTCCCCCGCCTCGGACACCTGCTTCGAGGAAAATCTCAGCGGCGCCTGGATCCAGTCGGCCGTTTGCTTGTCGATCGCCGAGCTCTGAATGCGCCGGAATCGCACCTCCTCGTTGGCAAGGCGCTTGAACCAGTTGAGCAGGGAGTCGTCGGTTTGGTTGTTGGAGACGTACTTGCAGCCCTCGCTGTCTTTCTCCGGATCGGGACCGATCACGAAGAAAGCAAAGAGCTCATCATCGTTGAGCATCTTGCGGGCGGCCTCCTCGGGATCCTGGCCGTCGTCTTTGATGGCAATGCGCGCGTAGCGGCTTTTGGACAGGCTCGAGCGGAAACTCTCGGCCTCCTCGGGCGAGAGATTGTCGTACCAATCCTTGATCGGTTTCTTGACCTGCTCGTCAAAGACCCCCTGAACCTTCTCGAGGATCTCCTCCGAAACCAAACCCGCGGCGGCGGTACCGGCTAGGCCTTCCGGTCCCACGGCCTTGGCGATCTCGAGCGCGCCCTGCTTGATCACCTCATCGGTGAATTCATCCTTGTCGATGGCTTCCCCGGCGGCTTCGGCGGTCCCGGATTGGGTATGCTCGTCGATCATCTGCTTGAGCTTGATCACCGTTCGGCGCAGGATCTCGGGCAGCTCGTCGAACTTGGCGCTCTCCTCGGCGTGCCAGTCCACGGCCGCCCGCAGGACCTTTTCCATGTCGGGAAAGGTCGATCGCTCGTCGATCGCCGCGAGCAACCGGGACTCGGAATTATCGATGACGGCGTAGTAGCGCACGTCCTTGCCTTTTTCGAGCCACTGGGGCACGAGGATCGAGAGCACGAGAATCACCGGCAAGGCCATGATCCCCAGCCAGAAGGCCTTGGTCTTCAGATTCTCCACGTACTCGCGCATGGCCACCAGAAAGGTCTTATTCATCGGACTCACCTCCCACGGTACGGATGAAGATCTCGTGCAGGGAAGGCTCCCGCAGGTCGAAACGCCGAATATCGATGCGGCCCACCAGGGCGGCCAGAATCTCTTGCGGATTGGCGTCGTCGGTCATGAAGAGCTCGGCCTGCTTTCCCGAATCATTGACCCGTCTCACACCGGGCAGGTCGGAGAGGAACGATCCGTCACCGTCGTAGTCGATGAGCAATCCCTGATCCCCGGTGGATCTGACCTGTTTCAGCGTCCCGTCCAGCACCTTTTGGCCTTTGTGGATCATCAGGATGTTGTCGCAGATCTGCTCGGCCTGCTCCATCACATGTGTCGAAAAGATCACGGTGCGGCCGGCGCGCTTCATGTCGAGAATCATGTCGCGCATGAGCTCCACGTTCACCGGGTCGAGTCCTGAGAAGGGTTCATCGAGAATCACGAGCTCGGGATCGTGGATCAGGGTGCCCAGAATCTGCACCTTCTGGCCCATCCCCTTGGAGAGCGTCTCGCAGCGCTTGGTGACCCAGTCTCCAAGGCCGTAACGGGTGAGGAGCTCGGCGGCCTTGTGCTTCGCCTCTGAAGCGTGCATGCCTTTGAGCTTACCGAAGTAAGCCACGATCTCGCCGGCCTTCATCTTCTTGTAGAGGCCCTTTTCCTCGGGCAGGTAGCCGAGCCGATCCTTGACCGACTCGCCGTTCGGTTCCCCGAGCACCGAGATCACCCCGGAATCGGGGTAGATGATGCTCATGATCATCCTGATCGTCGTGGTCTTCCCGGCGCCGTTGGGGCCGATGAAGCCGTAGATCGAGCCTTTCTCGATCTTCAGGGAGATGTTATCGACGGCAAGGACGCTGCCGAACCGCTTCGTCACGCCCTCGAGAGTCAACGCGTGCTCCATGAACTGAAGCCCTCCATGAGTTGTCAGCCCTTCAAAAAGAATCGTATCGACCATTAATCGCCATCGAAGCTCAATTTTCAATGGGCTGGACAGATATCAGACAGATCATTGTTGTCGTGAAGGGTGCTCGAACCCGCCATCCTGGCAGGGAGTCGGCGCGGCGTCAACGATAATGATTTCAAATCACTGTCAGGAACCGTCGATCTCGCTCCCCGCGGGGTTCTCGTACAGCAACAACGCCTGGTTCGAAAACCTCGACGGTGTCGGATTCAGTTGGAATCCCCGTATCCTCACCTATCCGCTCGAAAATCCCTGGGCCGCGGCGGGCGACGTGAACAACGACGGCAAGCTCGAAGTCGTCGCATGCAGCGAGGAGTTGTCGAGCTACCCGGGTACTCAGCTCCGGCTCTACGAGGTGAACCAGTTCGCGACTCCGACTCCGGGACAGCTCACCAGCTCGATTCTCGATGGGAATCCGAGCCCGGACTGGGGGATCATGACCTGGACCGCCGATGTCCCGACCAGCACGTCTCTCCTGGTCGAGGTCAGAGCTTCGAACGACGAGGCGAATCTCGGCCCATTCGTGACAGTGCCCTTTTCAGGCGCCGACCTGAAGAGCCTCATCGATCCAACTGCGAGGTATCTCCAGTACCGCCTCAGCCTCTCGAGCACCGACCCGGCGCGGTCTCCCGTGCTGCAAGGGCTCAGCGTCGACAAGGGGCACGGGCTGTAACCTCCATAGGAAGTCAATGCAGATTGACGGCTCGTTTCTCGTTGACCAACGAGCAGGTATTCGCTTGCGTGCAGATGAGGGTAATGGCACAACGAGTGGATACACAGGGTGGCTCGATTTGAGCCGCAGCCTGTGTTTAGCAAAATCCAAGGATCTGGATAGCTGCTAAAAAGCCGAGGATTGGCCACATTACTCATCGATCGACCGCTCTCCGGAAGAGGTATCCCCACGACTCAGGAACCGCCGGAGAAGAAGGAGGAGCACTCTTGAAACATTTTGGGGAAATGGTTCTTTGGGGGACTCTTTGCTCGTCCCGTCTCGAATCACATCCCACAGCCTCTGCAGAACGCGACCTGCAGCTCGATTGTATCGACGAGTGCATTCGAATCCTGGACGACATCGGCTACACGTTGGACGAGGCCAGGACAACAAAGCCTGTGAATTTGCAGCGCTGTACTCAGTGCTGACTTTGGAGCAAATCCCGTCTCACCCACTGCTCATCCTTCCAGGCAAGCGTGCAAAGGCAGGCAGCATCGAAAGATCCGGACTGGACTCCAGGGAGAGTTGCGCCGCTGCTGATCGCGCAGCTCGTACAGGGACTGCGATCGTGGTTGAGCTGGACTCGCGGTGACGAGCTTGAAAGGAGACTATGAAAGAAGGTGATGTCGAGAGCACTGCTCCTCTCCGCTTCGATCAGGTCCGCTTCGAAACGGGTCCATGTCCCATCTGTGGTCAGTCGCGACAGAACATCAGCCGTTTGAAAGGAGGACGTGACGACGTCTGCCGAAAGGAAGGACGGTTCTCCCTGGTCGAGTGTGGAGGCTGTGGTCATATCCACCTGTCGCCCCGTCCCACGCCTGCCACTATGCGGTACTACTACGAGGGATTATACGTCGGACGAAACGTCGAGGCCGTCAAGAAGATGACGCTCGACTCAGCTTTTTCTCGTTTCGTCTCCAGATACCGCTTGCGAACCATCGAGAAGGTACAACCGCTCTCGAAGTGCGATCGCGTACTCGACATCGGGGCTTCCTTTGGAGCGTTCATTGAACATGTCCGCAGGCAGCGGGGGATCGATGCCTACGCTTTGGATTTCGACCCATTGGCGATCGAGCACTTCGTCAACCCCATCGATGTCGACGTCCGCTGCGGTGAACTGCTCGATCAGAGCTACCCATCCGAGCATTTCACGGTGGTGACCCTGTTCGAAATCCTCGAACACATCTCTGACCCCATCGCAACGCTGAACGAGGTGTACCGCATCCTGAAACCTGGAGGAATCGTAGTGCTCGAAGTACCCTGTTGGGACTCGCTGACACGAGTGCTCTTCCGAACATGCTGGTTTCCCTTGCTGCTACCCCAACACCTCTCCCATTTCACGAAGAAACATCTGCGAGACTGTACAAACCGGACCGATTTCGTGGTCCGCCACCACCAGTCTTGCTCGCTCCCAGCCGAGGTGACCCTGAGTTTCTGGGTGGGGCTCAACAGGGTCTTCGGGCACAAGAAACCTGGCGACAAGCGCATCACTCGCAAACTGCTCGAACTCTGCATAGGTCTTGGTCTGCTCAACATCTTCATCTGGATAGACATCCCCTTGGTCACGTTGTCGAGCTTTCTCGGACGTTCGGGACACCAGATCTTGATCGCCGAAAAGCCGGGCTGAGATCAATGTCGTGAGCTTTTGCGCAGATGTTCGATTTCTTTCGACAAACCTCACGCAATCCAACCCTGTAGAACGATTGCCGTTCTTCTACCCAACAAACTGCTCTCGACACTGAAAGAAAAGAACTCTCGCAATGACGTAAAAAGCGCAAAGACAACAAAGAGATAGCTGAAGCGGTCGTTGGTGCTGCGATTCTCCTGTCTGGAGAAAAACCTCCACACCCCAAAAATTCCTTGGCGAGAGGAAGCTTGAACTGGGTGTTAGTCCCTTGGGGAATCTGGCGCAACCGCCAGGGATGATCAATCACCGGTTTCCCAAATTGAGTGCTCGGATTCAATCCCCTTGCAGCGGGGAATGCATCTTCCCGATCCAGATCCTGAAAAATCGATCTACGATCACAAAGGAGCCGTTGTCGCGGTCGATGATATCCCTTACCAGAAGCGCACCCACAACGCGCTGGGCATTGGAGGGGGAGCGAAGCCCGTATTGGTACAGGAAATCCGAAGAAAAGACCTTGACCCCCTCGGGCTCGTTGGCGAGCCCCCTCAGAAACCGCTGTTGATTGACGGCCAGCGATTCCCACAGGGCGGTATAAGCGTAGCGCTCCCTATCCAGGAGAAGGTCTACAGCCTCGTTGATGGAATCTTCTGTCACCTCCCCGCCCTCCTCGCACCGTTCCCACAGGGCATGGCAGAGATGCTGCGTGTAAAAGGGGTGACCTTCCGTCATTCCGCAGACGACCTGGATATGTTGGTCCGCGATAACCCGGTTCGAGTCGTTGAAGCGCTTGCGGATGAAGGGTACCCAGTCCTGGACCTCGATGGGGCCCAGCGCATAGTGCCCGCCTGCGCGGTACAGGGGACGGGATTGATCCAGAAACATCTTCTGAATCAGGTGCTTGCGGCTGCCCAGGAACACATAGGAGACGTCTTTTTGGTCTTGAATGATGCTTCTCAACTTACGCTCCACGAAGTCGCTGCCGTATTCCAGTATCTGTTGGAATTCATCGAATACCATGACGACCTTGCACTTGCGCCGAGCCGCGATCCTGGCCGGCGCGGACAGCACCTCGTCGAGGCCGGGATCGCCAGCGCCCGCCCGGTGGAAGGTAAATGAGATCTTGGGAGTCCCCTTGTCATCTACCGTGACGGTAGGGGTCATCCCCCCGAAAAAAGCCTTTGCCGCCTGGAGCATTTTGTCCGCGGTGCCGGCCATGCTCTCTGCAATCGCCTTTGCCGTGACCGCGGCAAAGGACTCGTCACCATCGGTGGGCCATAAGTCCAGGTAGGCGCACAGATACTGTTTTTTGGGAAGCTGGCCCATGGCGAGCCGGATCAGCGAGGTCTTGCCCATACGACGTTCGGAATAGACAAAGATCCTCTCGCCGTTTTCCATGGCCCGCGTCAGATCGGCGAGCTCCTTTTTGCGATTGCAGAAGGCATCCTTGCCCACCACCCCGCCGTACTGAAAGGGATTGATCATCTTTACGCCCCATGTATAACGCAGGATGCATAATGAAAGAGAACGCACATATTACGCATTTTGTATAACGCAGGAAGCGTAAAATCAAGCTCTAAAATGCTCTGTCCGTCGATTCTAGACGACCTTCTCCTTCTTCGAATCGAAGGCCATTCTCGACAGAGCCACCGCAGGCCTTTTCAAGCACGTCAGCGGCGAAACCTCCCGATCTTCTAAATAAGCCATGCCCAGGCTATCGCGCCCAGGATTGCCTCCTCCTCCTGGCAAACTCGTCGGCATCAATCAGGGGCTCTCAAAAGGAAATCGCCGCGGTGCGGCGTAGAGATCGTCGAGTGTATGCCAACGGGCCGCGGCGGCCGCAATAGCCGAGCGTCTCCGCCTGGTGCGCACGAACACACGGCGCTGAACAGTGGCTTGCCGGTCGTTCGGATAGTGCCGCACCTTCGCTTCCAGCTCACGCACAACCTCTGTCGTAGAGATCGAAGGCGACCATTTGCATTCACCGAGATCGGTCCATCCGTCATCACGGTATCCCACGACGTCGATCTGACACTCTTTGGCCCAGAATTCACCGATCTGGTACGGTGCGCGCACCTTCTCCTCATCGTAGAGAAAAGGAAGTGCTTCACGACACAGATCCTCGAATCGGTGTCCCAGAAACGAATCCAGAGTCGGTGCGACGACATCCTGGTAAGCTCGATCAGCTCCCGCCTGGATGATATAGCTCCGGTTCGGTTTCACAAACCTGAACCAGAACTGGAGCAACGGATCGGAAACGAAATAGCGAACACTCCGGGCGGTAGGTTTCTTTCCGGTGAGGGGGTATTTTTTTGATACGTAGCCCAAGGCGACGAGCTGATGCAGATAGTACGGCAGGTTGCGTACGTCGATACCGGTATTCCGCGCGATTGCCTGAACCGTGGGTTCCGCGGTTGAAAGCGTCGTGAGGATGCTGTAGTAACTCTCCACTCCCTGTAGTTCCTCCCGCAGGAGGAACTCCGCCTCGTGGAACAATACAGCATGTTCCTCCAGGAAGTTCTCGCGGATATTCATCGCCACCGATCGGCCTTGGTCGAAGCACCTCAAGTAGAGTGGTATCCCTCCGCATATGAAGTAGACTCTCGCCTGGTCCACGAGCGAGTACTTCGGATGGAATTGGGCAGCTTCATGATAGGCGAACGGCTTGAGGAGTATCTGCGCGGTTCGTCTGCCGAACAGCGGGCTCTTCCTGCCCAACACCTCTCTTTCCATGAAGCCGATGAAGGATCCGCACAGGATCAGCATTATCTTCCCCGACCTGCGCCATTCGAGATCCCATAACTGCTGGAGCGTCGAGGTCAAATCGGAGGCGGCCTGCGCTGCCCACTGAAACTCGTCAAAAGCGAGCACCAGTTTCTCATCTCGGTCCCACTGTGACGACACCATCTCCAAAGCGGCCTTCCAGTTCGACACGTTGACCGACTCTAGTAGGGGCGCTTTGAGTTTTCGCGCCGCAACCCGCAAAAATTCTTGAATCTGCGATCGCACCGTGGATCGGCCCGCGACGAAGTAGATTGCCGGTTTTGTTCTGATGAAGCGCAAGATCAGCTCGCTTTTGCCAATCCTTCGTCTCCCGTAAATCGGAATGAAAGAGCTCTTCGAGGACAGGTATTGTTCCTCGAGGAGCCCGAGCTCCTTCGTCCGTCCTACAAACTCCTCCATGAACTTGGTTCTCGCAACACATTATAATCGAATTTTAATTCGTCATATTCTGTTATGACATAACATAATCCGATATTCCAGTATTATATGATAGAATCGGCACGGCAGGAAAACAAGGAAACAGCCGCCCACAGGACCGGCTGTTCCTCGTGTTCAGAACTGTATCTGTGAGCGCATCTTGTCGCGATCCCGTATGGGCCGATCTGAGATTTTGTTTCTGCTTGGCGCCAGGGGAGATATCATTGTTGATCTTGGCGAGACGTCATCCGCCCGACGCCGCTTGCGAGTCTCGCAGGCAAGGTGCTTTTACGAGATGTAGGTCAAGGCGAGTGTACTATGAAACGGCAACGCTTCGATCGTGAAGCCATGAATCACGCAACATCGTCGTCACCGCGGAAGGTGGCATACTCCGACGATGGCGTCGACCTGACCTTGATCCGCTGGATGCTCTCGCTTTCTCCGGCCGAGAGGCTGCACGTGCTGCAGAACAATGTTCAATCCCTCTTGAGACTACGCGATGGGATCCCCAAAACCTGATTTCTGGGCTATCCTGCAGACTTTGAGCCGTCACGAGGTTGATTTCATCGTTGTTGGTGGTGTCTGTGCGGTCTTGCACGGGGCGCCGGTCTCCACTTTCGACATCGATATAGTTCACGCCAGAACCGAGAATAACCTGGAACGGCTCGTAAAGGCATTGGGGGAGCTGGATGCCAGTTATCGTGAGCATCCTGCGGGAAGGATTCAACCGACGAAGTCCTCGATGTCAACGACCGGTCACCATCTCCTCGTGACCAGCGCAGGCCCTCTCGATCTCCTGGGTACCGTTACCGGAGGCCGCGCTTATGAAGATCTCATCTCGCAGACTCTCGAGCTGACACTGAATGACGATCTCACCGTGCGTATTCTCGAACTTCCGATGTTGATCACCTTGAAGGAAGAGATGGGACGAGAAAAAGACCGAGCTGTGTTACCCATCCTCCGGCGGACTCTCGACGAAAAACAGAAAGGTGGAGAGTAGCGTCCAGATCGCCCTCCTCAAAACCCTGCCACAAGCTGTAATCGGGGATCCCCGTGGCGCGACCGGCGGCCTGGATGCAGTGATCCCGAGATGGCAGCCAAGATTCTGAAACCCAAGAACTGCCCGACATTGGTAGCGCTGGCTCTACGTCGAATACGAAGGGGAAACAGCTCTTGGCATTGCCTATGATCCTTTGCACCCCGCGCGCCGGCCGTAGCCGCCGCCGCCGGGGGTCTGGATCGAGACCACGCTGCCACGAGCGAGGTAACGCGTGAGTTTGCCGGGGACGGTTCGGAACCGCCCGCTCGCGCGTGAGCCATGTGCCGGAGCTTCCTTGATCCTGACCACGCAGCGCCGCCCCCGCTCCCCGCCGGCCAGCCCGTAAGGCCCAACCGTGGTGCGGTCGGCGAGCAGTGAGACCTCGGCGGCCTCGAGCAGCTCGATTTCGCGTACGATACCGTCCCCCCCGGGCCACGCGCCGGCACCACCGGAGCGGCGGCGCAATTGAAGCCGCCGGACTTTCAGCGGATAGCAGGGCTCGAGGGCTTCGATCGGTGTGTTCATGGTGTTGGTCATGTGCGACTGCACTGCGGAGACTCCCGCGTTGCCTTCAGCCGCACCGGCTCCGCCGGCCACGGTCTCATAGTAGGCGAAGGGCTCGCCGCCGTCGCCACCGCGCCCCCCGATCGAGAGGTTGCACATGGTGCCCGCCGAGGCCGCCGGGATGCGTCCGGGCAAAGCCTTGGACAAAGCACCGAGCAGAACATCGACGATGCGCTGCGAGGTTTCCACGTTGCCCCCTGCCACGGCCGCCGGAAAGAGAGCGTCCACCAGCGTTCCCGGAGGCGTCAGTACCTCGACTGGCCGCATGGCCCCCCAGTTGGCCGGGGACTCCTCGGGGGCCAGCGCGCGCAGCACGTAGAACACGGCGGAAAGAGTTACCGCCCGGTTGGCATTGACCGGCCCCCTTACCTGCGGCGAGGTTCCGCCGAAATCCACGACCATCCGCTTGCCGCGTACCTCGATGCGCACGCGGATCGTCAATGCACCGGAGCCGAAGCCGTCGCCGTCGAGTACGTCCTCGAAGGCGTAGGTTCCGTCGGGCAGGGCGCCGATCACCTCTTCCATGAGCGCCGCGGCGTGATCTTTCAGCGCGGCGGCGGCCTCCTGGAGCCGCGCCACCCCGTAGCGCTCGGCCAGCGCAGCCAGGCGGCGCGCGCCGAGCGCTCCGGCCGCCATCTGCGCCTGGAAATCGCCACGCCGCTCCCGCGGAGTGCGCACCTGGTTGAGGATCAGTGCCAGCAGGTCCTCCTGGAGCACGCCGCCTTTAACGATCTTGAGCGGCGGGATGCGCACTCCCTCCTGGAAGATCTCGGAAGCCGGTCCCATCGATCCAGGCACGATGCCACCCACGTCGGCGTGGTGCGCCCGCGAGGCGGTGATGAAATCGGGCGCGCGCGAAGGGGAATCGAGAAAGACCGGGGCAACCATGGTAATGTCGGGAAGATGCGTACCGCCGGCAAAAGGATCGTTGAGAATCGCCACATCACCCGGTTCGAGATCAAGGGCCTCCAGCACGGCCTGCACCGAGAGCGGTGTGGAGCCCAGGTGCACTGGAATGTGTGCAGCCAGGGCGATCATCGAGCGCGCCCCATCGAAGAGCGCGCAGGAAAAATCGCGCCGCTCCTTGATATTGGGTGAGAAGGAGGAGCGCATCAGCGCCACACCCATCTCCTCGGCGACCGATGAGAAAAGGCTGTCGAAAACCATCAGATCGAGGGCATGGCCCTTCGCCCGCGACGCTTGGTCGCGAGACGCGGTCCCCTGGGAGGGGCTCTTCTTGGGCCGGCGCCGGCGGCTCTGCGTGCCTCTGCTCGACGATGTGGACGTTTTTGCGGATCGCTTCATGACAGGCTGCCTCCGTTGCGTCCCCGTCTCTCGTGCAAATAGCTCACGGCATTGCGGAAGATCACCAGTCCCTGCCCCTCGCGGGGCAGCGCACCGGCGATCTTGTGCAGCGGCCACTGGGGATGGTTGAAGGGCGAGAGGAAGGCCTCCGGGTGCGGCATGAGCCCGAATACCCGCCCCGAGGGATCGCACACTCCCGCCACGCCTCCCATCGACCCGTTGGGATTGGCCGGCAGGGTTGTAGCCACTGCGCCGGTAGCGGGATCGATATAGCGCAGCGCGATCAACCCACCGGCCTCCATTTGTGACAGGAGCTGCTCGTCCCGCAGAAAGAACCGGCCCTCGCCGTGGCGGATCGGCAGCTCGAGGGTATCGAGCCCGCGTGTGAAGACGCAGGGCGAATCCTTTTCGGCCCGCACCCAGACCCAGTCGTCGCGAAAGAGCCCGGATTCGTTCATGGTGAGTGTCACCTGCTGGGCCAACTGCGCGTGCCGCGGCGCCTGCCTTGCCGCTCCTTCGCCGTTGAGACCGGAAGGTGGCAAACCTGGCAACAGGCCCATCTTGACCAGGGTCTGGAATCCGTTGCAAATGCCGAAAATCAACTTGCCCGCGGCGATAAATTCCTGCAGCGCACCGGCGAGCTGGTATTTGAGCCGGTTGGCATAGACCTTTCCCGCCCCGAGGTGGTCGCCGAAGGAAAATCCGCCGATGAGCGCAAGCAGCTCGTAATCCGCGAGCGAAGCCCGCCCGTGGAGCAGGTCGTTGAGGTGGAGGCAGTCGACATCGGCGCCGGCGGTGCGCAGGGCGTAAGCTGTCTCGGCCTCGCAATTGAGCCCGTAACCGGTGATCACCAGGGCTTTCACGGGGCTCGCATTCGGGTCGTGAGACTCGCCCGCCGAGGTTCCGGCCGGAGCGATCTGGCCTGGCGAAACCGCGATCGAGGCCAGCTCGCCGGCGGAGCGTAGCGGCGCCTTCCATGCCGTGCGCAGCCGCTCGAGGGGCAGGTCGACGAGGTCCCGCCCCCGGTGCCGCAGCGTGAGCTTCGGCTCGGCGATCACCTCACCCACACGGGCGTAGCTCACACCCGCCATGATCTCTTCGAAGCGCGCGCAGCTCGCGGGCGCCAGACTCACCACGAAGCGCGCGTTCGACTCGGAGAAGAGCAGCTCCCACGGCTCGATCCCCTCGGGCGCCGGCACACGATCCAGATCGACGGTGCAGCCCAGCTCGCCGCCGAGCGCCGCCAGCGCCAGGGCCACCCCCAACCCACCGAGGGACGGCGTGTGGGCCGAGCGCACCAGCTCCTCGTTGATCGCCGCGTGCAGGGCGGCATACAACGGCAGCGACTCGCGCGCATCGACGCGCGGTACCGACCCGGTCGCACCCAGGTAGCCCCGCCCGCGCTCCGCATCGCCGATGTGGGCCAGATACTCGGAGCCGCCCAGCTCGGCGCGCGTCGTACCCAGCACATAGAGCACGTCCCCGGTCACCTTGAGATCGGGGGTCACGGCGCGGCTCACGTCATCGATCTTGCCCACCGCCGAGAAGAGCAGCGTCGGCGGGATCGAGATCTTCACACCACCGCGCACCGAGTCGTTCTTCATCGAATCCTTGCCCGAAACGCAAGGCACCCCGTAGGCGCGCGTGAAATCGGCTAGCCCCTTATTGGCGCGCACGAGCTGGGCCAGCTTGAAGCGGCCATCCGCGGTCTTATCGGACTGCACAGGATCGGGCCAGCAGAAATTGTCCAGCCCGGCGATCGTTTGCGGATCGCCGCCGGCCGCAACCACGCGGCGCACGGCCAGGTCGATCACCGAGGCCGCCATCCAGTAGGTGTCCAGATCTGAGAAGCGCGGGTTGATGCCCTCACTCATCACCACCCCTTCGCGGCCACCATGCTCCACCATCATGACCGCGGCGTCGGCCGGAACATCGCGACGGCGGCCCACAAAAGGTTTGACCACCGAAAGCCCCTTGACCTCGTGATCGTACTGGCGTGCCTTTTCCTCCTTGGAGCAGATGTTGAGCCGTCCGAGCAGGCTCAGCAAATCGGCGGTGGGATCGCGCAGCACAATCCCTTGCGGCTCCTCGGCCGCCGGCTCGGTCCACTCGGCTTCGAGCTCCAGGGTGGGGCAGCCGTCGTGCAGGAAGTCCATGGCGATATACGCCACCGTACGCGGCCCGTAGCGCACGTGGAACATGCCGCTGTCGGTGAACGATCCCAGCACCGTGGCTTCCACGTCACGCTTGGCGGCGATCGCCAAAAAAGCGTCCGCACGCCCCGGCGGGATCGCCACTGTCATGCGCTCCTGCGCTTCGGAGAGCAGAATCTCCCAGGGCTGCAGCCCGGCGTACTTGACCGGCGCCAGCTCGAGATCGATCTCGCAGCCCCCGGTGGACTGGGCCATCTCGCCCACGCTCGACGAGAGCCCTCCGGCGCCGTTGTCGGTGATCGCCGTGTAGAGGCCCAGATCGCGCGCCTCCAGCAAAAAATCGGTCATCTTCTTCTGAGTGAAGGCGTCACCGATCTGCACCGCCTGCACCGGCGACTCCTTGCGCAGCTCCTCGCTGGAGAAGGTGGCGCCGTGGATGCCGTCCTTGCCGATACGCCCGCCCACCATCGCGATGCGATAGCCGGGCGCGAGGATCTTCTCGTGGGCCGGCGCGCCCAGAACCTGGCGCGGCAAAACCCCGAGGGTGCCGCAGAAAACCAGCGGCTTGCCCACGTAGCGCTCATCAAACCACTCGAAGCCGCGCATGTAGGGGATGCCGCTCTGGTTGCCGCCGTCGATCACACCCTGGTGCACGCCATCGCGGATGCGCCGCGGGTGGAGCAACCCATCAGGCAGCGCCTTATTGTGAAAGGGTGAGCCCAGGCAGTAGCCCCACACGTTGGCCATCAGAGCCGAGCCGCGCCCGGTACCGAAGGGATCGCGGTTGACGCCCACGATGCCGGTAATGGCGCCGCCGTAGGGATCGAGCGCCGAGGGGGAATTGTGGGTTTCCACTTTGAAGACCAGGTCGAGCCGGTCGTTGAAACGCACCACGCCGGCGTTGTCGTGGAACACGGAGACGAGCCGCCCGCTGCGCCGACCGATCTCGTCGGTGGCAGCGCGGATGCACGTGTCGAAGAGCGAGTGGATCACCTCATCCGGGCGGCCTGGCTCGCGGTAGCGGATGGTGGCGTTGAAGATCTTGTGCTTGCAGTGTTCCGACCAGGTCTGGGCCAGCGCCTCGAGCTCGGCGTCGGTGGGCTCGGCGCCCAGGTCGAGCGCCTGCCGCGCCGGGTCGTCGGCGGCCCGCCTGAAGTGATCGCGGATCGCCTTCATCTCCACGAGGCTGAGCGACAAAATCCCCTCACTGCTGATGCGCAGGAGCTCGGCGTCGTCCCCGGACAGGTCGATGTCAGCCGCCTCGATCGCCCCCGTGCTCTCCACGCGGGGCACGTTCAGATCGATCGGGGAGGCGCGCCATTCGTCATGCGACTCGAGGCGCACGCGCTGGATGACCTCGTTGGCCAGGAGGCCGAAAGCGAGCCGCTCCACGTCAGTCCGGGTGAGCCCGGCACCGCTCAAATACCAGACCGTCTCTGTGAAGACCGCGCCTTCAGCGTCGAACGATCGCCCCAGGATGTCGCCAGCCGCCACGGCCGCAGTGCGCCCCACATTGTCGGTGACGCCCGGTTTGAAACCGACGGTTACGGCCCACTTGAAGGGACCGGGATCGAGGCGCCCGACGCGGCCGGTCTCGATGACCGGGTCGGTCAGCTCGTCCACGATCCGGCCGGCTTCTTCCTCGTCGAGGAGGGCATCGAACTTGTAGACCTGGACAGCCCTCACCGATTCTAGACGCAGACCGAGGACCTCCTCGGCCCGGCGCTGAACCTTGTCTCCCCGGGGATCGAGCACCCCCGGCAGGACACCAATTTCGATGCGCGTGGTCACCCTTGTTTCTCCCAACTGGTTTTCACGGAATCGGGCGAAAAGGACGTATTATGGCGCAAATCCCTGAAAAGCAATAGCCGGAAAGGACGCGCCATCGGTCTGACGCGGGCGCCGGTTTTCTCTGGCGACTGCATCTCACGTACCGAGGCGACTTGGAGAAGAAGTGTTCAGAGTTCAGGGTTCAGAGTTCAGCGAAGAAAAGAACGACGCGCGTTGGGCAACAACGAGACGATCCTGGGGAGTGTCCCTTTTTTTCCCACACTCCCTCTGCCATACTGGCCCCCACCATGGACCATGAAACCATCACAACAGGCAAAAAAGAAAACCCGCGGCGCAGGACCACCGTGCTGTGGTTCTGTCTCGTGCTGGCCGTGGCTTTCGGGCTGCGCCTGGCGTATCTCGAGCAGCTCCGGGCAAGCCCCTTTTTCGAGCATCCCGTGATGGACGCCAGGGTGCACCACGATTGGGCGGCCACGTTCGCCCGTGGCGAGGAGTGGTCGGTGGATCCGCGCAATGGAGAGCCGCTGCCCTACTTCCGCGCGCCGCTCTACGTGTGGTTCCTGGGCACGATCTACGCGGTCTTCGGCACAGATCCGGGATTTACACCGCGCCTGATCCAGAGCATGTTGGGTGCTCTGAGCTGCGCGCTGGTCTTTTTGCTCGGACAGCGCCTCTTCAGCCGACCCACGGGTATTCTGGCCGGCCTGGGAGCTGCGCTCTGCTGGACCCTGGTCTACTTCGACAACGAGCTGCTCATCGTGCCGCTCATCGTCTTTCTCGACCTGGTCTTTCTCTACCTGCTTGTACTGGCATCGAGCGAACGCGCGCACTGGGCGCTCTGGCCGGCCGCGGGGTTTATGTTGGGGCTCTCGGCGATCGCCCGGCCCAACATCCTGCTCTTGGCGCCCCCCATCTGCCTCTGGATCCTGGTTGCAGGGCGCGGCGCGGGGGGCTGGTGGCTGGGCCGCTGGCGCCGCCGGTGGCTGCGTGGTCTCGCCGCAGGTGTGGCCTTCGGGATGGCGCTGCTGCTGCCGATCCTGCCGGTGACCTTGCGCAACGTCGTGGTGGGCAATGACACGGTCCTCATCGCCTCTCAGGGCGGGGTGAACTTCTACATCGGCAACAATCCGCGCACCGACTGTGTCACCGCAGTCGTGCCCGACACGCCTCGCGACTGGTGGGGCGGCTATTTCGCATCGCAGGCCATGGCCGCACGCGAGTTGGGTCACGCGCCGAAACCCTCCGAGGTGTCGCGCTACTTCTTCGGCAAGAGTTTCGAGTTCTGGCGCAATGAGCCGGGCAAAGCGCTCTACGTCCTCTACATGAAGACGCGCTATTTCTTCTGCCGCCAGGAATTCGCCAACAACAAATGCCTCTACACCTACACCGAAGAGTTCACCCCTATCGCCCGCTGGCTGGTGGTGAGCTACTGGATCGTGGTGCCCCTCGGGCTCCTCGGTCTCGGCCTGACTTTGGCGAATCGGCGCCGGCGACTGCGGCTCTTTCCGCTCTGGGGTTTCGTGCTGGTCTACACCTTCTCGGTGGTGCTCTTTTTCATCGCCGCCCGCTTCAGGATGCCGGTGGTGCCGCCGCTCATCATCTTCGGGGCTTTTGCGCTCTGCTGGATCGCGAAGGCCGTGCGACGACGGCGGTGGTCGCGGCTGGCGTCGGCCACGCTCGTGCTGACGCCGCTCTTCTGGCTGGCGCTGCAGGTCCCGGGGTTCAGCTTCGGCGAGGTGTACATCAACCGCGGCGAGTCTTACTTCAACTTGGGCGGCGAATTGGCACGGCGTGGCGAATGGGACGAGGCGCTGACGTATCTGCGGCGCGCAGAGTCGACGGCACGTGAGGTCTTGAACGCGAATCCCACAGAAAAGGAGAGAATCATCTCGACAGGGGTGCTGCTCAGGGCGCTCATGGGACAGGGTCAAACGCTACATGAGCAGGGCCAGCACCGAGAGTCCCTGGAGGCGTTGAGCGCGGCGCTGAACCTGGTGCCACCCATGACCTTGATGCGCGCCGATATCCTGGAGCGCATGGCCACGCTCGCCGAGACACTGGAGCGAAGGCAAGAAGCCATGCGCTGCCGGATCGAAGCGCGCAACATACGCCAGAGGATCAACCGCAACGCCGGCGGTCGCGGAGGTGCCGGGGGAGGCCGCCAGTGAACGCCAATTGGGACCGAAGGGAGACACCATGACCGAAGACCACGCCCGGGCAGAGCCACCACGCGAGAAGCCGGCGCATCACGAGGCGGCTGCTCGCGCGACAGCGGGCAGTGAGAGCGCGGCTGCTTCACCGGTGAGCGGCGCGCGTACAAAACGCTGGCTCACGCTGGGCTGCTTCCTGGCAGTGGTGTTGGCGGCCCTGGCGGTGCGCCTGCTCTATCTGGCCGAGCTGAGCGAAAACCCGCTCTTCGAGCATCCGATCCTCGACGCCAAAGTGCACCACGAATGGGCGCAAGACGTGGCCGCCGGCAAACCGTGGTCAGTGGATCCGCGCAGCGGTGACCCGATCCCCTATTTCCGAGCCCCGCTCTACATCTGGTTCCTCGGTGGAATCTACCGTGTCTTCGGGATTGATCCAGGATTTGCACCGCGCCTGATCCAGAGTCTACTCGGCGCCCTGAGCTGCGGGCTGCTCTTTCTGCTGGGGGCGCGCCTCTTCAGTCGCAAGGTGGGTCTGGCAGCCGGTTTGACCGCGGCGGTCTACTGGATCCTGGTCTATTTCGACAACGAGCTGCTGATCGTGCCGCTCATCGTGTTCCTCGACCTGGCGGCCCTGTTGCTGCTCGTGATGGCCGCCGAGCGCCGTCGCTGGTTGCTCTATGCCCTGGCCGGCGCGTGCCTGGGGCTCTCGGCGATCGCCCGGCCCAACATCCTGCTTTTCGCGCCCTTCGCCTGCCTCTGGATCGTTGCATGGGAATGGCGCCGGCCGCAAGGCGGATGGCGCTGCGGCCTGGGACGAGCCGTCCTCTTCGGTGTGTGTCTGCTGCTGCCGATCGTACCGATCACGATCAGAAATTACACGATAGGCCACGACAGGGTGCTGATCGCCTCTCAGGGCGGAATGAACTTCTTCATCGGCAACAACCCGCATTCCGACGGGGTCTCAGCCGTAATCCCCGGCGCCTCGAGCGACTGGTGGGAGATGTACGACGCGGCCAACGCCATGGCCGCGCGCGAACTGGGGGGCCGGCCGCAACCCTCGGAGGTGTCGCGTTTCTTCTTCCAGAAGGCGATCGCCTTCATGCGCGACGACCCGGGCGCCGCCGCGTGGTTGATGCTGCGCAAGGCGCACTACTTCGTCGCGCGCCAGGAGATCTACAACAACAAGTGCATCTACACCTTTACCGAGGAGTTCACGCCCATCACCCGCTGGCTGGTGATCGGTTTCGGCAGCGTGGGCCCGCTGGCGCTGCTGGGGCTGGGGCTGTGCTTGCGCCGCGGGCAGCGGCTGCGCCTCTTTCCGCTCTACGGCTTCGTGTTGGTCTATGCCTGCTCGGTGATCCTCTTCTTCGTGACGGCACGCTTTCGAGTACCCGTCGTACCGGTCTTGATCCTCTTCGCGGTGTACGCTTGTTTCTGGCTGGTCGAGAGTGCGCGCCGTCAGGCCTACCGGCCGCTGGCGATCGCGCTGGCGGCGCTGGCCCTGCTCAGCGCACTCGTGCTGCAAACACCGGGGCCCGGGTTCAGCCGGATTCGGCGGAATCCGCTCGAATTTTACTGCACCATGGGCAATGAGCTGGCACGCCAGGGACAGCGGGAAGATGCGCTGCTCTACCTCGACAAAGTGGTGGAGAGCGCCCGCACCGAGCTGGCCGGGGCGGCGACGGCAAAGCGGGAGTTTCTGCGCCGGATGCTGGCGAGCACGCTCTTAGTGAAAGGTAGTCTCCTGGTGCAGGAGGAGCGCTCCACCGAGGCGCTGGCGGCTTGGCAGCGGGCTTTCGATTATCTGGTGCCGCTCTCGCCGGAGGCCGCCACGATCCACGACTGCATCGGTGCGCTGCTCGATCGGCAGGGGCGCGACCAGGAGGCGCTGCGGCACAAGCAGCAGGCGGCGCGGATCCGGCGCTCCCTGGGTGGGCGGAGCGGATTACGGAGCGACCGATAGCGATCGCAGCAGACCAGGTGAACGTGCAACGCTTCCTCCTACGCCCCCTCCTCTTGCGCCACGGCATTAGCAGCTCGAGCGCCAAAACAGGTGACGGGACACCTCCGCCTGCGTTCATTCACAACTGTGGGGAACTTCTCTGCAAGCCGGTATCCCTGGCCAACCCAGGAAAATGATATGATTTTTGTAAGGCCTTCCGCCTCAGCTCACGAAGCTCTCCACCTTGGCGGCATCGAGCTCCATGACCGCCTCCATCAGCAGCCGCAGGCTGTTGGTGTAGTCGTCGACGTGGATCAATCCGGTGGGGCTGTGAGCGTAACGCACCGGCACCGCCAGAACGATGGTGGGCACACCCTGCCCATGGAGATGGATCCGGCCGGCATCGGTGCCGCCACGGTCGCGCACCAGCACCTGGTAAGGTATTTTGCGAGCCTCGGCAAGGTCGAGCATGAACTGCTTGAGGGCCGGATTGGGAATCATGGTGGGATCGAAGAGGCGGATCTGAACGCCGTCGCCCAGCACGCCCTGACAGTCGTCGTGATTGTTGCCAAAGAAATCCGATGCCGGTGAGCCCTCGAGCACGATGCACACGTCTGGCTGCACCACCTCGGCCGCCGGTAGCGCGCCGCGCAGGCCCACCTCTTCCTGAACCGTGCCGACACCGAAAAGGGTGCAGGGAAAGCCGCTGGCGTGCTTGATGACCTCGATCACCAGGGCGCAGCCCACCCTGTCGTCAAAAGCCTTCCCGGCCAGGATCTTGCCGCCGTTCTGGGTGTAAAAAGGGCTCACAGGCACGATCCACTGGCCAGCAGCAATACCCATCGCCCGGGCCTCCTCCTGCGATGCAGCTCCCACATCCACGGCCATGTCCTTGAGCTCGAGAACTTCCTTTTTCTCCTGCAAATTGAGCAGATGCGGTGGCTTGATACCGATGATTCCGGTGATCTTGCCCTCCGGCGTCAGAACCTGAACGCGCGTGCCCGGGATGATGTGGTTCCACCACCCTCCGATGGTCACGATCTTGATGAATCCCTCGCGGGTGATTGCTCGCACCATGAATCCGATCTCGTCGGTATGGGCGGCCAGCATAACCCGCGGGTTTTCCGAGGTACCCTCCTTGCGAAAGACGATCCCCCCCATGCGGTCCCGGATCACCTCGGCATGACCGGTCAGTTCTTCCACAAAAACACTACGAACCTCGGCCTCATTGCCCGAAACACCGCTGGCTTCGGTGAGTCTTTTTAATAGTTCGACGGAGGGGGGGGTCATTGAAAATCCTCCCTTTCCAGAGCACAGAAAGACTCTGTATCTTTATAAATCTATACGCGATGGGCGGTTGTGCCCGTTGTGCCAATCAAACGCTGTCGTCATCGACAATGAAAAATCCACGAGGCTCCATTATTATCATATCTTTCCGGAACATACTACTATCCACCGCAGGTTTTCACGTAACTGCTAACCGAAGAGACGCTTCGATCGATGCAGGTTGTCGCCGGCTTCTCTCGCGCCGCCCAACGCGGTTCAGCGCACCGAGCGAACTCCTCGCAGTACAAAGTGCGGTTTTCCGACCCCGGGCAAGGGATTATTTCCTCTGCTCCCCGTGGATTGGATTCTATAATCAAACCGTCCCTATAGTTCCTGAAATATCCAGACAACGGAGACTGAAGAATGACACAGCGGATCAATCGTCGAGACTTCCTCAAGAAGGCGGCCGTCACCGGCGCGTGCGTCAACCTCGCCCCCCTCGCACCGTCCCTCTCCGCCCGGGCCGGAGCCTCGGCGGAATCGACACCTCAACCCGAGGAACCCCGCCCCCAGGTCGGGAAAAAGAGCCGGGTCGTCGATGTCCATGCCCCGGGTGTGCTACTCGACGGCAAGAAGCCCCACAGCGACACGGTGCACGCCATGATCTCCGATGGAATGCTGGCACTCACCGGCGAGAGCGATCTCCAAGGCGCCTGGGGGCGCTTTGTGAGCCCCGACGACGTGGTCGGCATCAAGGTCAACGGCGCCGCCGGAAGGCTGATGGGTACGCACCGCGAGGTTCTCGAGGCGGTCATCGACGGGATCCGCCAGGCCGGAGTTCCAGCGAGGCAGATCATCGTTTGGGACCAGGTGGAGCGATTCCTCCACGAATTCTATCTGCGCAGGATCGGCATCGATCCCGCCAAGACCGAGGACGGTGTCCAGTACCGAGGCTGCACGGCGGAGCTGAAGAAGGAGCACTGGATGGACGGACAGCCGCTCCCCGGCTACGATACCGAGCCGGTCAAGTTTGCCTGGGGCCAGGTCCGTCTGGCCGAGCTGGTGCAGAACGAAATCACGGCGATCATCAACCTGCCCGTGCTCAAGGACCACTCCTGCTCGGGGGTGACGCTGGCTCTGAAGAACATTTCCCACGCCATCATCGATCAGCCCTGGCACTGCCACGGCAACTGCTGCGATCCCTATATCGCCGACATCGTCGGGATTCCATCGGTGCAGAAAAAGCTCAGGTTGCATATACTGGACGCTCTCTTCGGCTTGGCCGACGGCGGCCCGGGGGTCAAGTCGCGGGCCATGATGTTCCCCAAGGAGCGCATCCTGCTCTCACGGGACCCCGTGGCGATCGACGCCATCGGCCGCGACTGGGTCGTGGAGGGACGCCGCGAGAAGAAGCTCGTGCCGCTCGAAGAGGCGCTCAACGCCCTGCCCGAGATCACGGGACGTGCGCCGCGGCACATCGCCACCGCGGCGGCTCGCGGCCTGGGAACCGATGATCCCGCGCGCATGGAACGGATCGAGCTGGCTATCGCCGGTCCCGATCAGGAGGAGGCCGGCGCGCCAGAAAATGGTGGAGACAAAAAAGGGGAAGGATGATACGCCGCGTCAGAATCAAGGGTTACAAGTCGTTCGTCGATGCCGAGCTCTCCCTCGAACCCCTCACCTGCCTGTGTGGCGCCAACGGCTCCGGCAAGAGCAACACCTTCGACGCCCTCGGACTGCTGCAGGCACTGGTTCTGACGCCATCCCTCCCTGATGCGATCAAATCCCACCGGGGAACCCCGCTGGAAGCCTTCCGCCTGCCCCCTGGCGGTATGGCCGCCCTGCTCGAAGAGCGCGCCGCGACGCTCACTCTCGAGGCCGATGTGCGCCTCCCTCAGGATGTCATGGAGACTGTGGACGAACAGATCCGGGATCTGCGGGAGGGAGCCTCGGCGCGCCGCCGGGTGGTCGAGAGGTTCCTGCGCTACTCTGTCACCGTGGAGTTGGAGATCGCCACGGGCCACGTCGCCGTACTCGAGGAAGACCTCGTCGCCATCCGTCGCGATGGCACGTTGCGCCCGGGACGCGAGCCATTCCTAGTGCGCAGGCGGGACGAGGGCGGGCTGCGTATGGAGGGGCAGGATCACGAGGTCCGTTCCTGGCGACGCGGGGCCGGCACGACCGCGGCGGCGCCTTTCTACCCGCCCCATCACCCCCACACGGCCGCCTTACGCGAGGAGGTCTTGCGATGGAGCTTCCATCATCTCGATCCCCAGCGCCTGGCAGAGGATGCTCCGCTGCGGGAGCAGAAGCGCCCTGGGCCGCGCGGCGAGGGGTTGGCAGCCTGCCTCCACACACTGAAATCGCGCCAGCGGGAGGCCTTCGACGCGCTCAACACCGGCCTGAGCCGGCTGGTTCCCGGGGTCGAGGGTGTCGATACCGAGCTCAACCCGGCCGCCGGCCTGCTTCAGATGGTGGTGCGCGAGAGCGGTCAGGTGCTTCCGGCGCGGCTGGCCTCTGCGGGGACGCTGCGGGTGGCGGGCCTGCTCGCCGTGCTCGCCGCGGCCGAAGCAGGCGCGCTCGTTGGCCTGGAAGAGCCGGAAAACGGAGTGCACCCCAGCCGCCTGGAGGACCTGACAGCCATCCTCCGCGGCCACACAGGGCTGAACCGGGGCCAGATCGTGATCAACACCCACTCGCCGATTCTCGCCGAGCTCTTTAGCAGCGATCACCTCGTGCTATGCGTGAAGAAGCGGAACACCACCACCTTCACCGCGGTGCAGAACATCGCGCCGCTCTTCCGCCGGCAGGAGATCAAGCATGCACTCGAGCCCATTGAAGACGATGCCGCATCCAGGCAGCCCTCGAGAAACCGGTAACGCGAGTGGCAGGGCAACCATAGCGGCCGCACCGGCCATGACGCCGGCTTTCGTGCCCGTGAGGGTAACCGCCACCGGAACGGCAGCGGCGCTACGGAGGCCGCCGATCGCGGACCCGACCGCGACGGTCCCGCAACGTCCGATGAACGCCCCGAGAGTCTGCCCCTGGGTCCCACCCGTTTTCGACCCGTTGATCACCCCGCTGCTCGCCGCTGTCGCAGTGGCTCTCTTTCTGACGGCTGGCTGCGGGTCCCAGGGTGGTGAGGTCGCCGACGAGCAAGGCCAACGGATCGTGCCGCTCTTCGACAGCCGCCCCTCCCCCGCCGACCGCCGCGGCACCGTGATCCTCACGCCGCGTGATCCGGTCCTTGCCAGATCGCGCGGTACCTGGACCGTGACCTACACCGCCGAGGAACCGGGGATCGAGGTGGGTGGTTTCGTGATCTTCCAGGTCTCTCCCTTCTGGGGTTGGACCCATCCTCAGACGCAGAGCCCGCGCTATCCCGGGTACGTCCAGGTGGGTTGCTCCGCCGGCGATGAGGGGCTCGAGATCAGCACCCTGCAGTTCCACCGGGTGCTCGTGGTGCTGAAGGGGAGGGGCCTCGCGCCTGGAGAGCGCATGTCCTTCACCTACACCGACGCCGTCGTCGACAAATACGCCGAGGCCGAGGAGGTCTTCCAAATCCTCGTCGACGCCGATGGGGACGGACATGCCGCCACGGTTCCGGACTGCCCCACGCTGCGCATCCTGCCGCGGCCCGCCGTGCGCCTCGAGGTGAACGTGCCCTGCCAGGCCATGCCTGGGGAGATGATCGAGGTGTCCGTGATTCCCCTGGACGGAATGGGTAACTGGGCCCTCCTGCCCGCGGGAGCGTCTTGCTACGTTGATGTGCTACGCGGCAGCGAGCGGCTGGCCGCACTCACGATCGAGGCGCACCGGCAGCCGGCGGGTAACGACGCCATTGCCGAGGATGATCGTGCGGGAGGCCAGATCTGGCGCGCCGCGTGCACGCTGCCAGAAGGTGAGGGCGTATATTTCTTCGAAGCCCGCGCTTTGGCCACGGCGTCGCCGCCCGCAGCGCCGCAGCGCAATGGCGTGGGCCCGGGGGGGCGCGTGGGGCCGCTCGACCCGGAGGCTGCGGCGGCGGAGCTCAAGGAATCGATGGCCGGGACTCCACCCCTTGAGGGACGCAGTAACCCGCTACTCTGTCGCCGCGGCGAGCGCCGCCTGCACCTCTTCTTCGGCGACATCCACGGCCACTCGCGCCTCTCCGATGGTACAGGCACACCCGAGGACTACTACCGCTTCGCCCGCCACGTCTCGGGGCTGGACATCTGCGCGCTCACCGATCACGACGCCTACGGCACCTTCCCGATCCAGGGCCAGCCGTGGCAGCGGATCGTAGCAGCCACTGCCGCGGCCCACGAGCCCGGCCGGTTCGTGACCTTTCTGGGGTACGAATGGACGAGCTGGGAGTATGGTCATCGCAACGTCTACTTCTCTGGGGATCGCGGGGAAATTTTCAGCAACCTCGCGGAAGCCAGCCGCACACCCGAAAGATTGTGGCGCTGCCTGGCGCCCTACGAGGCGATGACCATCGCTCACCACACGGGCGGCGGGCCGGTCGCCGTAGATTGGTCGCACGCGCCGGGATCGCAGGAGCCGGTCGTGGAGATCTGTTCCATCCACGGATCGTCACAATCGTACGGCTGCCGCTCGGCGATCTACCGCCCCGTGGAGGGCGCCTTCGTCTACGATGCGCTCGAGCGCGACTATCTTCTCGGCATCATCGGATCCGGCGACACGCACGACGGGCATCCGGGGCAGCGCTCGGCAGGCGCCGTCACCGGGGGGCTCTTCGGGGTGTTCGCTGCCGCGCTCACCCGCGAGGCGGTGTGGGAGGCGCTGCGCAAGCGGCACGTCTACGGCACAAGCGGCAAAAAAATCATCCTCTTCGCCCGCGTGGCCGACGCGCCCATGGGATCGAAGGTGACCTGGTCGCGCGGTACAGTTCCCGTGGCGATCCGTGTGGTCGGGTGCGATGTGTTGCAGAGCGTGGAGGTGGTGCGCAACGGAGAGACGGTTTTCAGCCACCCCTGCGGCAACGAGATCGAGGTCTCCCTGCTCGCCGAGGACATGGAGCCGCAGCCGGGCACGTCGTGGTATCTCGTGAAAGCCACTCAAAAGGACGGGCACATGGCCTGGTCGTCGCCGGTGTGGGTGACCTGCGAGCGCGGCACGCGTTGAGATGTACGAAAACAGGCGACGACGGTTGCTACCGATCGGGATGACCACAAAGAATGGGAAGATGTGGGGACACCGAAAGCCCGACACCACCGAGCCACCGCGCTACCCGCCCGATATGATTCGGGGGAGCGAAGCCTGGCGCGAGATGTGGTGGGGCAACCGGCGCTACACGATCAACGCCCTGAACAGCGCCGCCACACTGGCGTTTACCCGGCTGCTCGGTGGCTCCCAGAAATACGGCGAGGAGGCCAAGCGGATCCTGCTGGCCTGCGCACGCTGGAGCCCCACGGGGAGCACCGGCTACCGTTACAACGACGAAGCCGGCATGCCTTACGCCTACTACTTCGCACGCACCTGCACGTTCGCGCACGATCTATCGTCGAATAGCGCTTTGCCCGATGCTGAGGGCGAGACAACCTTCCGATCAATCGTCTAGTAGATCACTCAGCTTCTCGATGAGTTGGGTGTAGAATAGAAGCAGAGCGTTTGTATGATCGCATCGAGCGCAGCATCTGTAAAACGGGCACGCACCGCCTTCTTCGGAGTTGCCGTTGGAGATCACTACGTGAATGTGCTCGCGGAACTTCTAAGTTTTCATCGAAGATATCGATCTTGATATCCGAACAATTTGAATAGATTCAGGTACATCCGATTTCTTTACCGCAACACTCGATTGAAAGTGTGGTTTTCGCCCTCAGGATTGTTTCCTACGCCATCCAACAATCGAGACTGGATTAGCTACGGAGACGAGTTTTAAACGTTTTACGTAGGTGTTGAGAGCTCAGGAAGAACATAAAATAAATTCTTATTGACCACACCGTCAAATCACTTTTTTTGATTGAAACTCCTGTCAATAAAAATTAGCGCACCTCGACGGGAATATAGACCTCGAACTTTTTCATGAAGGCCGGTACGAACGGTCCATTCCAATAGACTGCGACTGGTGGTCCGGTCGCAACATATCGATCTTGTGCAGCAAACCATTCCTCGAGCTCGAGCCTGGCATCATCGTAATTTTCACGACGGTAGGAACCCTTGCCGCCGATAGCAACGACCAACTGCTCAGGCCTCTCGACGACGACGATGTTCTCATCGCGCTCGAGGTTTTTAGTCATATCATCGCTTCCGACGAAAAACACCATCTCGGCTGGATCTACGGTCGCTTCAACCGGGATCGTCATGGACACGTCGTTGGTTTTGATGTAGCTGAAGAGCTGTTTGAATAAAGCACCATCCTGGTCGAAATAGTTGCCCTCGCTGCGAGCGGCAAGCAACTTGACCGCCGGAATCGTCTTTACCTCGATCGTATCCACCAAGGTCCTTTCGTAAGCTTGCTCGTAATTGAAGGCACTGCAGCCCACCGCAGACAAAACAACAGAAGCTAAAATCAGGAGTAAACTCGTTGAGGATCGATTCGCAGGGTTGATAGCGCGCATGTTCTCTTCTTCCTCCATATTGCCAGTGGTATGTTCAAACGCTCCATAATTCCCTTGGCAGCCGCTGAAAATGTCGCTCGATTCAATGAATCCAAGCGGTATCTCGCATCTGTCCACAAAGAGCAATCTGTCAAAGAGATAGCACCAAACAACTGCGCGTCTTGACTTTGTCTAAAATTTGTCAATATTAATGCTAACAAAAACGATCGTGCAGATCCGTTGACCTTCGATATTGTGGCTGGATCGATGGAAGCTCTCAGACTGAATCGCTCCAAATCAGAAAAATGAAGTGCCTCCGACCTTTCGTCCAAAGCAGAAGTGAGATCAAAGCGCTCAAAAGCCAGAACAGGGTGCGTATTTCTGCCTCAAAACGCGTGAAGGTTTCGTCGTTGACCTGGTGTTGCCCTTCGGATCTGGCTATCAGGCGGCCGTATGTCCTTCCGGCGGTCTGAGCACGAGAGGGCGGGTGATGGGGTACACTGCGCCGACGAAAATCGACAGGAAAGAACTGTGATGAGTCGAAGAACGCTTTGCCCGATGCTGTAGGCGACTCAACCTTCCGACTGATCGTTCAGAAGATCACTCAGCATCTCGATGAACTGGGTGTAGAAGAAGGGCTTTTGAATGATCGCATCGAGCGCACCGTCTGCAAAACGAGCACGCACTTCCTCCTCGGAGTAGCCGCTGGCGATCACCACGCGAACGTCCTCGCGGATCTTCTTCAGCTCGTGAAAGGTCTCTTCACCATCCATGCAGGGCATGGTCAGATCGAGCAGAACCACATCGATCTCGTCGGCGTAACGTTGGAAGACCTCGACGCCTTTGCTGCCGTCCGGGGCGGTGAGAACCAGGAAACCGGAGTTTTCCAGCATCTGCTTCGTCGTGGTGCGGACATGTTCTTCGTCGTCGATGACGAGCAACGTCCCGCTGCCGTGAAACTCGCGGGCCAGGTTCCCCAGGTTTTCGACCAGAGCTGTGGGCTCGACGCTCGTCACCGGAAGAAGGATTTCAAAGGTCGTCCCCTCGCCTGGAACGCTTTCGAAGCGGACATATCCTTTGTGGGCACGCACGATACCGAGAAGAGTCGCAAGTCCCAACCCACGACCTTTGAGCTTGGTGGTGTAAAAGGGATCGAAGATCTTTTGGATCGTGTCGGCCGTCATGCCGCACCCCGTGTCAGAGACCCGTAGTGAGACGTATTCCCCTTCGACTAGGGACTCGCGCCCGAGGGCGTCCCGAAGATCAGCGAGCCGGCAGTCCTCGAGGTCGGTCTCGATGGAGATTTTTCCTTCCCGATCACCGATGGCCTCGGAGGCGTTGGTAATCAGGTTCAAGATCACCTGCCGAAGCTGAGTATCGTCAGCCTTGATCGCCGGCAGGTTGTCAGGCAGTAAATACTCGAGACTCACCTTTTTCGAGATCGACACATCCATGAGGCTTCCCATCTCTCGGATGAGATCGTTCAGGAAAAGCGACTCCATGAGCGACGGACCTTTCCCCGAATAGGCCAACATCTGGGCGCACAGCTCGGCTGCTTGTCGGGAGGCCTGGCGGATCCTCTCCAGGTTGTCCTGGATCATTTTGCCTCGCCCCGGGTTCATCATTGCCAGCTCAGCATTGCCCACGACGACCATGAGAAGATTGTTGAAGTCGTGAGCTATGCCGCTCGCCAGGACGCCGAGGCTCTCCATCTTGTGGGTCTGCCTGATCTTCTCATCCAGCTTGCCACGCTCCTCGTCGGCCCGTTTTCGCTGGTCGATATCGAGATGTGTCCCGGCGGCCCGCAACGGGTGCCCGCTAGAATCCCGCTCCACCACCGTGCCGCGATCGAGTATCCATTTCCATTCGCCGCTCTTGGTTCGAAGGCGGTATTCGGCTTCATAAAACGGGATCCGGCCTGCGGCATGGGCTTCCCAAACGTTCATCACACCCGGTAGATCCTCGGGATGGACACGTTTGTACCACGAACGGGCGTGGGGTTCGATCTCATCCAGAGTATGACCCAGGATCTCGGCCCAGATCTCATTGTAAGTCATCTCGTCGGTTCGAAGATCCCACTCCCACAGGCCGAGATAAGCTCCGCTCAAAACACGCTCCAGCCGTTCCTCGCTCCGGCGGAGGCACTGATCGGTCTTCTTCGAGCATGTCAAATCCTGCATTCGATAAACGATGCGAACGACGGAACCGTCACCATTGATCGATGGTTTGATGAGGTATCCATAACTCCTGCTCCGCCCGTTACGCGTCACCTCCACCTCACCGCACACGGATTGTCCGGTTCTTGCAACCTCGTCGTGCCTGCCGTCCAGAGAATTCGAAAGACCCAGGGTGTGGTTGAGTTCGTGTCTGGTCCTGCCCAGGAGCTCGCGCCGCGTCATCCCCAACAGAACGGCGGCGGGTTCGCTCGCACAGAGGAGTCTACCGCTGAGGTCATAAACGAACAGACAATCGCTCGTTTCGGATAGTACGGAGAAGAGGTTGTATTCTTGCTGCCGCGCCGATCTCCGCCACCAGGTCAGCTCGTCGGATAGCCTTTGCCGGTCCGTGTTAATCGCCCTGAATTTCTCACGCATCTGTGATACCTAGCTACTGAAATTGTCTTTGGGATCGCTCTCGGGATTCATAACGATTGTATCTTCGAAGGGGATCCAGAAGGATGGGTATTAGGCCTCAAAATCAAAAGTAAACAAGGCTTCCTATCGACGCCAAATAAACAAAACAAGCGATTTGAGTTGAAAAAAGATTGCTTTCCTACTCTTTAACCCAATCTTATTAGGATATCCGCAAAACAAATGCAATGTCAATTTCGGATAACTCGTTGAAACAGGCTCACAGAGCGCCACCAGACCGATCGATCTTAATCGATAATGACTTCTTTCCGTTGATATCGTCTTTGATGAAAAACAGAATCAGATATCTAATAATATTAGCGCATTAAACAGCTCTAGCTCAGAAAAAGCGTATGAATACTTAGGAGGACTCACGCCCCCCCTCTTCATTTCATTCAATCAATCGTTTGAAACATTTTCTAAAAACCATCGTGCATGTGCCTCAGCGGGAGATCACGCCGCCACCGTCAGCCGGCGATCCTTCTCCCATGAGTCATGGATTGATCGATCGTCATCATGAAGGGAACCGCGGGAGAGGACGCCGGAATCGAAGGATAACGGTGCTGTGCCATGACCGCTCCTTCGAAAAAAAAATAGATTTGTGTCGCAAACATCACGCTTCGAATTGTAGGAGGTTTTGCCGCGCGGATGTACTCTCATTGCTTACGCGGTAACCGTCGAGCAGGAGATAACTCAGAGCAGGCCAGGGCCGAATCGCGAGTTCTTTGAGGTCGACCTTCGATGTGATTTTACCGGTTTTACGGGCTGCAATGATCTTCTTGACCGAAATCGGGCCGAGTCCCGGAACGCGCAGAAGCGATCTGCGAGGGGCGGTGTTGATTTCGAGGGGGAAAAAGGCTGGATGCGATTTCGCCCAGGTTGTTTTGGGATCTTCATGCCCTGCGAGATGGCCCCTCTCGTCGAGAGGTATCTCGTTGACACTGAAATCATACTTGCGCAGCAGGAAATCGCACTGATAGAGGCGATGCTCGCGCAACAATGGTGCACGTGGAGCACCGAAATCGATTTTACCGGGAGGCTGGAAGGCGCTGAAATAGATCCTCGCGAGGTGTAGATCGTTGTACAGATGGGAGCATGTGTCCAGGAGTTCCTGGTCGGTCTCGCCGGAGACTCCCACGACGAACTGAGTCGTCTGGGTCTTGGGACGGCTCCGCCGGCGACCGGCTGGATCCGCTTCGTGCAACAGACGGGAGATGTGGCGCACCTTGTCGTAGAGATCGCTGTGAAAGTTCTTGGGCGAGCCGATGCGCTCCATCCGTTTCTGGTTCGGCACCTCTAGATTGACGGAGACGCGGGTGGAAAGCGCAATCACGCGCCGGATCAGGTCGTCGGAGGTGCCGGGAAGAACCTTGGTGTGGATGTACCCGGGGATCCGATGACGGAAACGGATCAGCTCCAGGGTATCCAGGATGCGGCTCATGGTGTAGTCCGTGGAGTTGAGCACCGCCGAGCTGAGAAAGAGCGATCGTGCCCGCCCGCACCGATAGAGCGAAGCATAGTGCTGCGCGAGCTCATCAGGTTCGAGGGTGGCTTCGCGGAAATCGCGATAGGCTGCGTTCTCGCAGAAATAGCAACTGTTCTCACAGCGGTTGGAGAGCAAAACCCGCAGCATGACCGACTTCTCGCCGTCAGGCACCAGCTCGGGGTAGTCCCAGCGCCCACCCTCGGCACGGCGTCGGCCCGTACCCTTGAGATCACAATCTCCACAGAGGTCGAATCGAGCCCTTTTCCCCAGATAGCTCAGCTTTTCATGGATGTCCATGGTCAAACCGCCGGAAACACTGCCTGAACGGGTCGTAGTTTCTCGTAGGGCTCCATTGTAAGCGGCTTGGATACGGTTGCAAGAATTGTTAGGTTTTTTTTAGGTACGCTATAGGCAGGGCTCCACAACCGCACCGCTCGATTGCGCTCTCATTTGGTTGACAAAATCATCGTCCAGCGTCGGTTATACTATTGGAACCTGGTCGTGGCGACACGCTGATCGACGATCGCGTATCCCCCCCCCCACCTTGGCCAGCGAAGATAAGGAGAAATCATGAATTTCCGTACAAAACTCGTTGGAGCAGCCCTGCTCGCCCTTGGAGTCCTCGGAGTGGCCCTGGCGCAAAGCCTTGTTTCAGATCTCTCGAAGATCGAGCAAGATCGCTCTTTTGCGTACGATTTCGCCACGGGACAGTGGACAGAGTCGAACGGCGACCGTCTCGGCTTCTCGCTCTGGAACAACATGGCCTTCTCCGGTTACTGGTTCGAAGTCGAAGCCGGGTACATCTATCTCGACTGGGGCGGATTGCAGACCCCGGCCACCGGGCTGTCCGACGAGGTGATCGATGGATTCACGTTCAGCTACGGAACCAACAACCTGGATCCCGCCGGGGAGTCCTTCGAGTTGCGCTACTTGGACAGTTGCACCGGTTGGGGCGGTCTGGGAGTCGAGGAGGCGCGTTTCACGATGACCGGGCTGCCGAACGGTTACGGTTTGCCAACCCAGAACGGATGGTTGATGGCGGTCACCGTCGACCTCGAGGGAACAGGCTACGAATTCCTCCTGAACGAGAGATTCGGCCAGGCCTACCGCCGCCTCAACACCCCACCTGCCCCCTACGAGACCGGAATGGCGATGGGACGGGGCCCCAACCAGTTCGGCAACGGCCCCACCGGAACGGCTCATGCCTTCGACATCTACTACCCCAACCACACATACAACGGCACCTGGTGGATCGGCAGCGGCATCGACCTCTGGTGCACCTGGCCGGGTGAGCTCTTCGGGCCCGCCGAAGCGGGCGCCGGCCTGGAATACTACGGCATCGGCGCAACCGGCAACGACACGGCGTTGTACGCGGTGGGCGCCTGGGGGCCGGGGCAGGAGATCCGCTTTCTCCTGCGCCGTCATTGCTCGCAAGCGCCGGCCTGGCTCGGCATCTCCACCCGCCCGGCCAACGCCTACCTTCCAGGACTCGGTGTGACTCGGCTGGTGGGCAGCTTCCTCGGAGGCTCGCTGCGCCCGATGGTGGATCCGCTGTACGGCGATTTCACGAAGTACTCGGTAGTGTTGCCTAAACCGCTGCCTCCAGGGCTGGCTCTCTATTTCCAGGGCGCGCTCGTCGATTCCATGTCCTCACCTCCTGTAGTGACCGCCTCCAACGCCGTGAAAAAACTGTAGAGAACACGAGCGTTCCAAGCACAGCATACTACCTCCAGAGCGGGACACCGCATCCCGTAAAGTATCCTGCGCTCGCCATCCATGGAGCGCTCAGCCCCCGGTTAGCCGTAATCAAAAACGAGGGACGCAGATCAAAAATCCGCGTCCCTCGCTGATCATCGGTGCGGTCGGTGTGTGAGTCATCCGGGCGGTCGGACTAATCCTCTTCCAGCACGGGCAGCAGCACGTGCGAGGGATATTCCGCCGAGTGGAAGATTTTCTGCGTCGCCGCCTCGAACTCGGTTTCCATCTCATTGTGCCCGCCGGTGTTCAGGTTGCGCGAAAAGGTGGGGAACTGGGCCGAGGATACCTCGACGCGGACCCGGCTGCCCTTCGGGAATGTGATCCCAGTGTGCCACAAATCAAGCCCGTACTCGTAGACCTTGCCCGGCTCCAGGAGTTCGCTCACGAAGGGCGTTTTGCGATAGCGGGCCCTCACCTTGCCGGAGGCGAGCACGAAAATCTTGCCTTTGCGGGACTCTTCGCTCAAGGTCACGAACCAGTCTGTATCACGGGCCGAGGTCGAGGCGTAAAGCAGAGCCGACAGGGGACCACAGATCGTGAGCGGCTCCTCGAGCGGCTCGGTGCGGAAGACGAGGATGTCCTCGCGCTCGTCGGTAATCTGCCTATGGAAAGCTTTTTGTTTGCGCTCCTCCTCGACCACGGACAGGGTCTCCTTCTCGCGCTCCTCCTTGCTCGTGGTGGGGTAGAATCCGGGATCGGGGGTCGGATCGCCGGGATCGTACACGAAGGTGTCGGCCTCGCTCTGACCCACCCCGGCCTCCCAGGTGAGCCGGCCGTCGCCCTTGTTGGTGGCGGCGCCGCTGTCGCTGGCGAGATAGAGCTTCTTGAAAACCGTTGTCTCCAGCGGATAGGTATCGCCGCTGTGCCACTCGTTCGACCCCATGGTGAACATCTTCACGAGCGGTTCGTCCAGGATCCGGTTGTCGATCTCTTTCAGCCAGAAATCGAACCAGCGCAGGTACTCGCGCTGTAGATCGATCACAGCGGTCTTGGTGAAATCACGACTTCCGATCAGACGCGAGGCCGTGTCGGTATGTCCCCAGGGTCCGATGATCATCTTCTGGTGCCCGTGGCCGCAGGAAGACATCTCGAGGTAGTTCAGCTTGGAGCCGATGGCGTCACCGTCGAACCAGCCGGACTGATGAAACACCGGAATGTTCACCCGCTGGAGCTTCTCCAGAAAGCTGGACTTCTCCCAGAACGGCTTGTCTTCACTGTGCTCGATCCAACTGCGCCAGTAACGGTTCTCACTTCCCAGGAAAGCCTTGTCCAGATCGATCACCGGCAGCGTGTGCAGCAGCTTGGTGTAGTCGGCCTCGTTGATCGCGCGCATCGAGCCGCCCGTCAGGTCGGCGGTGGCGCCCGTCTCCAGAATCTTGGCCCACCAGATCGATCCCAGCAGAAAGAAGGTGCCGTACTCGAAGGGGATGTTGTAGTGCGGATCGGGCGGCGACACGTTGGGCACGATGGTGACCAGGTGCGGTGGATTCTGGCTGGCCGCCCACCACTGCACCCACCCGACATAGGAGCCTCCGATCATGCCGACTTTTCCGGTGCACCACGCCTTCGCGGCGATGGCCTCGATGGTGTCGTAGCCGTCCTCGGCCTCGTGCATGAAGGGCGTCCACACGCCCTTGCTCTTGAAGCGCCCGCGGCAGTCCTGGATGGCGCAGGCGTAACCGCGCCGCGCCCAGTAGTTGCCCTCCATCTCCATCATGTCCTTGCCGTAGGGTGTGCGGATCAGCACGAGAGGCACCCTGCGGTCGGTGACGGGACGATAGAGATCGGTGGCCAACCCGACCTCGTCGCGCATGGCGACCATGACGTCCTTCTGAACGCGCGCCTCGAGCTCCGGCTTGGAGAGCAAGGGGTCGTCGATGGCTTTGACGGCCAGCGCCTCGTATCCCTGGCGCACGAAATAGGCCAACTGCTGCGGAATGTCGTAGAGGTAGACCGTCCCTCGTGCGTCGGCGTAGAGCGTGGTGTCCACTCCAGGCAGCGCCATGATGTATTTTTCGAAGATCATGTCGCGGCCGGCGATGGCCCGCTCCACCTCGCCCTGCGGGCTCACTTTGGCGGTGAAGGTCGCGGTGACCGGCGACAACAGAGGGATGCGCGCTTCCTCCTTCCCGGCGGCGTGGAAAGCACGGACCACGTCGGACAGGAGACCCGGGATGTTGTTGTCGTAGAGCAGGCAGTCGGGCCCTATCTCGAGGGTCGATTTCCGACCCACGATGGTCCGCTCGAGCACCAGCCCCTTGCGCTCGATGTCCGCGTCACCCTGCGCCGACCTGGTCTCGATCTTGCGCCACATCCCGTTGTCGTCTACGGCAATCGTAGTGGCCACCTCCAGCGTCTGGCCGGCCATCGAGATCGTGAAAAGATTCCTGATCCGGCCGTCGGCTTTCCGATCGTACTCGATGGTGCCGAGCAGAGACCCCTTCATGTACAGGAAGTAGGTTCCGGAATCCTCGAAACCTTTGAGAGAGACGTTATAGCTCTGCTGCTCGAGCTCGGGATCCTGCTTTGGATTTTCTTCCTGCGCCGGTTCCTGCGGCGCACGCACCGCCGGCTCGGTCGCCGCCGTCGGTACCACGAGCGGGCCGGCGCCACACACCACAGCGAGACAAACGACGAGTAGAATACGCCTCCACGGCACTGCCTGGATCTGCATGGATTGTCCTCCGGGACTCTTAGACTGGGGTGCCAGTGAACCATTCAGAACGGACTGAAAAAGTTCGGGGTACGAAGACCCGAGCGTCAGCATGCTATCAAATCGGCCGCATCATTCCGAAGAAGAGATGAAAATCCCAACCTTCCCCTTGCTTTTCCAATTGCGGCCGCACCATACTCCTTCATACCAGCCCGATGCTGGTGAAAATAATTTACGAGTTTCGACAACAAGAAAGAGGATGATCATGAAAGCAATGCTTACCTCGTGGGCCATCGCTGCGCTCTCATCCGTCGTTTTCTCGGCGACCTACCATGTCCCCGACGACTACCTGACGATTCAAGGCGCCATCTCCGCGCCGGGCGTCGCGAACGGCGACGTCATCGTGGTCAGGACCGGCACCTACATGGAAAACATCGATTTTCTAGGCAAGGCCATCATGGTGACGAGCGAGAATGGGCCGGCCCTCACGACCATCGACGGCACCCAGCAGGGCAGCGTGGTCACCTTCGAGAACAACGAGGGTGCCGCATCGGTCCTCGAGGGTTTCAGGATCGCCAACGGCTACTATTCCGCTGGCGGCGGCGTGCACTGCGATTACGCGTCGCCCACCATCACCGGCAACATCATCACGCAAAACGGGGCGCACAACGGCGGCGGAATCTTTTGCCACTCCGCGTCCCCGCTGATCAGCTACAACACCATCACCGCGAACACCACTTCCGGGCAGGACGGCCTCGGCGGCGGCATCCACTGTCAGAGTAATTCGTCACCCACCATCACCGGCAACCAAATCACCTCCAACGCCGCTCCCGATCTGGGCCAGGGCGGTGGGATCTATTGCCAGACCCTCTCGAATCCGACCGTGACCAACTGCCTCATCGCCGCCAACACCGCCAACGACGGAGGCGGCATCTGCAACAACCAGGTCGACATGATCCTCACCAACAACACGATCATCGACAACCTGGCCGTCCGGCACGGTGGCGGGTTCTTCTGCAACGCCAGCTCACTGGCGCGCATCGCGAACACCATCTTCTGGGGCAACCTCCAGTTCTGGGGCAACGAGCTTTACATCGAGGCTGGCAGCAACACCACGCTGGACTACTGCGACATCCAGGGCGGCTGGCCCACCGGTACGGGCAACATCGACGCCGACCCGCTCTTCTGGGACGCCGCAGGCGGCGACTATCATCTCTCCCTCGGCTCACCGTGCATCAACAACGGAAGCAACGCGATCCCCGGCCTGCCCGCCACCGACTTCGAAGGCGACGAGCGCATCGTGGACCAGGTGGTCGACATCGGTATGGACGAGCTGAAAACGCGCACGCTCGAGGTTCCCGAAGAATTCGCCAGCGTGCAGGCGGCGATCACGGCGGCGCGCGACGGCGACGAGGTAGTGATCGCCCAAGGCATCTACCAGGAGAACCTCGACTTTCTAGGCCGCGCGATCGTTGTACGCGGCACCGATCCGGGCGACGAGTTCATCGTGGCGCGGACGATCATCGACGGCACCCAGCAGGGCAGCACGGTGGCCTTCTTTCACGGCGAGGGGGTCGATTCGATGCTCGAGGGACTGACGATCACTGGAGGGAACGCGGTCACCGGTGGCGGGATCTACTGCGCCTTCGCCTCGCCGACGATCAGCAACAACCTGATCACCGGCAACAGTGTTTACTCCACGGGATTCGAGAACGGCCAGGGTGCCGGCATCTACTGCTTTGATGCGTCCCCGGTCATCGTCAACAACCGCATCTTCGACAACGCGGCGACCAACAACTCTTTCGGCGGCGGCATCGCCTGCCATCAGCTCTCGCAACCTGCCATCACGAACAACACGATCACCGCGAACGTCGCGGCGACGAGCGGCGGCGGGATCTACGCACCAGACGCGGCACCCGTGGTGACCAACACGATACTCTGGAACAACCAAGCCCCGAACGGAGCACAAATTTCCGGTAACAACGTCGTGGTCACCTCGTGCAACGTGGAAGGCGGCTGGCCGGGCACAGGCAACATCGACGCCGATCCACTCTTCGTCGACGCGGCCGGCGGTGATTTCCACATCCCATTCACCTCGCCCTGCAAGGACGGAGGCGACGACTTGGCGCCGTGGCTACCTGCCACCGATCCCGACGGCAACGCGCGCGTCTTCGGCGCGGCCGCCGACATGGGTGCCGACGAGTACGCCCGGCTCCTCTACCACCGAGGGGATGTGGCGCCAGGAGCGCCGATCGTCATCCGCGTGGTGGGAACGCCGGGTTTGGCGGTTCTTCTGGCCCTGGGAGCGGGAATGCAGGATCCGCCTCAGCCGACACCCTACGGCGACCTCTACCTCACACTGCCGCTGCTGTCGCAGTTCCCCCTGGGGACGTTGCCGGCAGGCGGGGTGCTGACGGTTCCCGCCAACGTGCCGCCCCAGTGGCAGGCCGGCGAGGAACGACCCTTCCAGGCGCTGGTGGGTACCATGGGTAATCCTGCATCACGGCTGACCAACTTGATGATCCTGGAAGTACAATAGCGAGCACCTTCTGCTGAACACGACCGGTTCGTGGCGCGGGGCACTGCTTCTCAAAGAGTGTCCCTCGCCGACAGAACCGACAGAACCGACAGAACCGATCGAACCATGTCGGAAGCGAGGCGACATGCACGCGCACCGCCCGTCACGAGCCGTTCCCGACTACTCGTCGGCCATCTGCCACTTGAGCTGGAACTCGACTTCTTCCTTGTCTCCCTCGCGTTCATGCTCGATGTTGACGATCGCATCGGATGGAATGGAGATCCGCTCGCCGGCAACTTGGATGCGAAAACTCTTTTTCTGCTCCAGGCTGTCGGCCAGACGCCTCAGCTTGGTGACGAACTGATTGACGGAATACGCTTTTTCGAGATCCCGCTCGGCTTTCTTCGTGGCCTTTTTCCGAGCTCTGGTCTTCGCGACCGCTTTGGGTTTCGCAACGGTTTTGGCCTTGGCTCTGGTTTTGGTTTTTGCTTTGCTCGCCATGATTTTTTCCTCACAGGGGAACACTGTTCATGAAGCAGTGTCCCAGCTTGGTGGTCCAATTACCCTTCACTCCGCTCATGGTACCGCAGAGTAAGACACCACTGCAAGGCGAAGACTGTGATTAATGTGAACTCCGTAGTTCGACAGAACACCGCGGCAGCGCGACGCCTCTCGCGTGATGGCATGCGTCGGTGCTGAACACTCATGGTACGGACTATCCTCGTTCCCACATGCGCTTGCGCAGCGATCCCCGCGGAGGTTCCTACGAGTGCCGGGAAAGCCACTCGCGCAGCACCGCGTAGAACTCGTCGCGCACCGTCCTCTCCAGCCAGGGATAGTGACCGCAGCGCTCCCACTCGCGGTATTCCAGCCGTCGGATATGGGGTTCGAGGCTGGCAAGGATCATGCGCCCTGGATGGGGATCGTAGTCGCCGTGAAGCATGAGTACAGGCGATTCGATGGCAGCGAAGGCCGCCGGATAGACCCCTTGCTCCTGGAGCCGCAGCATGTCGCGCCACGTCTCGCGGTAGGCCTTCGCGTCGCAGGGATCGGCCTTCCAGTCGGCGGGATCGATGTCGTGGCAGTAGACGGGTAACATCATCTTACCCATCACCCGCAGCCGCTCATTCGGATCGGAGCACTCGTCGGTCATGCGCTCGAGACGGCGCCGCAGCTCGTCGTCGATCCGTTCCCCGTGGAGCTGCTCCATGCGTTTGCGCGCTGTCACGTCGAAGGTGCCGCAGCCGACGAGCACCAGCGGACCGGCCAGGGACGGGTGCTCCGCGGCGAAGGCCAGGGCTAACATGGCGCCCCAAGAGGAGCCCACCAGAGCGGGGCGCTCTCCATTACAGCGTGAAGCGATCACCTCGTGCAGATCGTCCACGTGGCGGGCCACGGTGAGCGGTTCCTCCCCGCTCCCCCGTTGCCACGGCTCGAGCGCGCGGAACGCCTTCCCCAGCTCCCGCGCCACCGGCGCCACGTGTCCCGGCGCTCCCGGTCCACCGTGGAGCACGATCATGTGAGGCCCAGCGTCTCCGTAAGTTCGCGTTTTCATGGTCCCTGGATGATACCGCGAATCACTGGGCCGTCAACTCCAGGAGATTGGTCAGCCGCGAGCCGGCGCTGCCAAAGGGGCCGACGAGCGCCTGGAGTGGATGCTTCGAGCCGGGAAGCCACATGGACGGCACGATCACGGGGTACGTCAGGATGCCCTGCGCCGGAATCACCCCGATCGAACCGCTCCAGATCAGCGGCCGCATCAGGTAGAAATTGCCATACTGCGACGGCTGCGGCGGGTCCTGGATTCCTGAGCCGAGCGCCAGGGTGACAGGCGAGCCAGGAGTTCCTACGGTCCTGATGTTGATCGTTCCCCCAGGCACCACGCTGCCGGTGTGGTAGAGATGGTGCTCGAGCTCATCGGCCCCCATGTCGGCGGTGCCACCGACCACACGCCCGTCGCCCTCGTAATCGAAGAGGGGCAGGCTCGGCGCGAGGTTGTCGCCGGCATCCACACAGGGCGAGTCCCAGGTGAGGTGGAAATCGCGGCTGTCGAGGTCGAAGAAGCCCGGAAAAACATCGATGTTGCCGCTGCCGATCCAGCCTCCCATGACGTCACAGTAGGTCACGGTTACTTTCCCGATCCCGATCAAAATCTCTTCGGGCTGGTTATCCCAGAGGATGCAGTTGGTCAACACCGGGTGGCTGGATAGAACGGCGCCGGCCGTGACCAGGGCCCCGCCGAAGGCCGCCGAATTGCGGTTGAATGTGCAGTTGGTGACGGTCGGATAGCCGACGGAGCAGAACAACGCCCCTCCGCCGAGGTCGGCGTAGTTGCCCACGAAGGCGCAGTTGGTGACGATTGAGCGGCTTCCGCTGAAATCGATGGCGCCGCCCCACTGCGAGGCGTTGTCGATGAAGGTACATCCGGTCACCGTGACGTCGCTGAAAAAGCACGAGAGCCCGCCTCCTTGGCTGCCTTCCACGGCACCGTGACAGTCGTTGCCGATGAACGTGCACCCGATGATGACGGCGTTGCTGAAGCCGCGGCAGGCGATGCCGCCGCCGAGCCCGAAAGCCCGGTTGAAGGACAGAATGCAGTTCCTGATCGTAGGGCTGCTGATAAGGGTGCAATCGATCCCGCCTCCGTTGCCGCTGGAGGCGTTGCCGTTGGTGATGGTGAAGCCCTCGAGCACGCAATCCCGCGTCTCTCCGCTCTGAAACTGCACCACCCGGTCCAACTGGTTTCCGTCGATCACGGTGACCTCGGGGCCCAACTCGCTGCGCAGCGTGATCACCTTGCCTACGAAGTCGAGGTTCTCTTCGTAGGTTCCCGGCCTGACGATGACGGTGTCGCCGTTGGCCACGCTGTTGATCGCGACCTGGATCGTCGGCCAGTGGTCGGGGACGTACCAGGTGGACTGAGACGAGACTGGCGCCGAAAGGAACACGAAAAAGGCGAGGATTGCCGGCGTACGCATGGGATGATCTCCTTCCCGAGCGAGAGCAGTCTCAGAGCTCGAGCTGCTGCAGGCTCACGAGGTTGTCCGATCCACCGAGGGGCCCCCATTATATGCAGAAAAGCTGTGGCTTTATACGAAATATTACTTATAGTATTTGGACAGCGATTCGGCCTGGAGCGTACTTGGATGGAAGGCGGGATTATCGGTCTCGACATGAAATCCACCTCGGCTACCGGAACCGAGCTGATGCTCTATGATTCCGGTATGTCGGACGGTCAGTACGGCATCCGCGTGGAAAACGCGGGGTTCTTCATCATGTATCACGGCGTTGCCTGGACGAACGACAATGTCATCGAGCTGATCAACGTTTCGAACGCCGAATTCCAGTACACCGAGATGCGCGCGGCGCAGGGTTACGGTTTGCGGGCGCTCGGCAACTCTACGGTGAAAATGGGTTTCGCGGCCTTTTTGACGCCTCAAACGGTCTATGTCGATGCCACATCCTCGGTGACCATGGCACAGTGCCATCACAATTATGTCGATCTATAGGATCTGGTTTGTGGCGCGCAAAGCTGCCGGATGCCAAGTACGCCCTCGATCACTACTGCAGGACACCGCCACAAGACAGTGCCCCGCACCTGTGGTATGGTAGCGGAAATACAGTGCGCCGCGTTTGATCCTGGCGCGACAACCACGCCTTGCGGTTATCCGTACGGCCGTTCGTTCTTACCACAGTAGTGATGGGCGCCATGACACAGATTCTCTTTATTGTCACCGGACTCCTGATCGCCCTGCCGCTCGCGCTCCTGCTCAAGGCCTCGGTCGACGAACGGCAACATCGAGCCGCGTGGGTCGCCGCCGCCTTGCTGGTCGTCGTGCTCGCTCTCTGGCTCTTCGTTCTAATCTGGTTGCGTGAGGTCGTTCCCCTGCAGCTTGGCATCGCTGCAGGAGTCGCCCTCTTGGCCGCGCTCTTCTTCGTGCCCTGGCACCGGTCGCGAGGTCTCGAGATCGAAGAGATCACCGAGCGCGTCGACGAACGCGACGTGATTTTCGCGCGCGAGGAGTATCGGCCGGGCAGTGAGCACCACGACGCCTACTACGCCATGCGTCCTGAAAACCTCGCCGTCGACGATCGCATACGCCGGCTCCCCCCACTTCTCGCACCGGGAGGCCGCCTCTACGACGCCCAGGCCAGTGCCGAGATAGGCGCGCTCTTCCGCATCATCGAAGCGCAGCTCACCGAGGTCGATGGGCCGATCGACGGGCCGCCGCGCCCCATCGATCCCGCGGCGATGACCGCCGCGATCAAATCGATGGTGCTGCGCATGGGAGCTGTCGAGGTCGGCGTGGCGCGGCTCAACCCGATGTACGTCTACTCCCACGTGGGACGCGGGCCGGAGGTCTGGGGTGAACCGATCGAAAACCCGCACGCCTTCGCTGTGGCCTTCACCCTGGAGATGCGGACCTCCCACGTATCGGCCGCTCCCAACCCGGCGATCACCAAAGAGACGGTGGTACAGTACCTGCGCGGCGCCCAGATCTCGATCGCCATGGCGCGCTTCATCCGCTCCTTCGGCTATCCCGCTCGAGCGCACATCGCGGGCAGTAACTACCAGATCATGCTCCCTCCCGTGGCTCACGACGCGGGGCTTGGCGAACTGGGACGCCTGGGATATCTGATCTCACCGGTGCTCGGCGCTCGGGTGCGGCTGGGTGCTCTGACCACCGACCTTCCGCTCATCCCCGATGAGCCAATCACCTTCGGCGTGCAGGAGTTCTGCGAAAAGTGCAGGAAATGCGCCACAAACTGCCCGTCAGGTGCGATCCCCAGGGGAAGCAAGACGGTGGAAAGGGGTGTGCAGAAGTGGCAACTGAACATCGAACAGTGTCTGCACTACTGGCGCGTGATCGGCACCGACTGCGGCATGTGCATGAAGGTCTGCCCCTACAGCCACCCACCGACGCTGATCCACAACCTCGTTCGAGCCGGCATCAAAAGATCTCCTGTCGCCCGTACACTCTCACTCTGGGGGGATGATCTGTTCTACGGCAGGAAGTTGGTCTGAATCAAACTGTCACGCGCCCTCGAAAATTCCACCCGGCCTCACGGTCGAGCGATCGATACCGAGGGACATCGGATAGGGTGTCATAACCATGGCGCAGTGGCTCTCACTGCATCTCGAGCAAATTTTCGATCGCCACGTGACAACGATCCTGACACAGAAGGCTTTCAAAACCCAGGCATTTGGTGGAAAGCAGTGATATATTCTTCGGCTTGACGGCGAAGATCGAAAACCCTATTCTTTGGCCAATCTCGCTTCCTCAATGAGCCGCTCGATATTATGTGCTAGTACCAACAGCCGCCCCAGGCGACTGATCGAGGGGTGTAGTGTCGCAGGTGTGCGGAGTCGACTCATCGGGACGGTGTCAATTCGTCCTCCTCGTAATTCTGATAAGGACGATCTATAACGCTCCGGGGTACGGCTCCCCTCGAACGGATTGCACGGCACAGTATTCGATGGATCAAGAAGGCGTGTTCACCAAACTGCAGATATTTCTGGACTCACTCGGGACCCGAAGTGCGGCGATCGCAAATAGGTGGTGAAGGGGTGGGGGATGGCGTGGTCTGGAGATGTGGTTGTAAGTGTCTTTCGAGTCATTGAATAGGTTGGCCGCGGTTGTTGTGAGGGGCTCGCTGATTTCTATGCCAGCGCCCGAAACCGGATGTCCACTCCTCATGCATCACGGCCATCCGTAGCCCGACAGTGATGGAGGGCGACGATGCACCTACGAGCGGTTATCACCGCCCGATTGCTCCCATCGACGCCCACCGACGATCCGCGAGTTCACAGCCACACCGAGACTTGTGGATCTCCTCCCCGTGGAGAGCCACGACCGCCACTCGCTGCGTTCTCTCCAGCACCGGGGCTTGTGGATCTTTCCTGCGGCGGGTGACGACCGCCGCTCTTACCACAGCCTGCTCCTCCTGTGGTCCCATCCGTAGCCCGACAGTGATGGAGGGCGCCGATGCACCTGCGAGCAGCGATCACCATCCGATTGCTCCACCACCGTCCTCCACGCCACTCTTCTGTCATTAGCAGCCCAGCGTTGAGCGACGGACGAGACGCGGTGGCATGTCCACTCCTCATGCGTCACGGCCTTCAGTAGCCCGACAGTGATGGAGGGCGCCGACGCACCTGCGAACAGCGATCACCGCCAGATTGCTCCACCACCCATCGAGGTTCAGTTCCCGCGTCTCTCCGTCTTCGGCTCGCCCTCTATCGGAGGTGAGATCGGCGTGCGTACGGCGCAAACCGTGCGACCGCAATCACCCCATCGGTAGCCCGACCGGTTTAGGGAGGGCGGCTCGGTGCCTTCAATCGTCGATGCGCATTTCGATTGCTCCACAACCTCTCTTCCCTTCACACCAAAAATATTTCAGTTAATTAATTTTCCAACCCCCCTTTTTCAAACGATGCCGCTTAAGGAAAGAGAGGATAACTCGCAATCGCTCTCTATCGAACCCAATATCGCACGTTCGCCGGACTGATCCCCGGCACCGAAGGTTTACGAGAAAAGCTCCGCGTCCTCGCTTGGTCCTTGAAAAATCTGTATGCCATCACAGAGAATGCGCGAGGGCGCGGGCTCACTCATGGATTTCCATCAATGACACCTGTTACCTGTCAGACAAGACTATCTATAGTTTAACAATCTGGAGTTTTCTGGAATTTTTCTATTGCATCGAACCATCGATCTCTCTACAGTTTCCACACCGAAGATTGGCACCATCGATTAACAGACAGTTGATATTGTGCTTCTATAGCGCGACCATTATATCATTCTCGAATTGCGAATCCGCCCGCTGAAAGGCAATTTCCTAGAGGAATTCGCGGTTTTGAGATCGGGACGAGGTCTGCGTCGTAGGATCTATTTTTTCAACAGTTTTTAGCGCACGCAGTTCGGGATAAATAACAGAGCGCCCGCACACATGCACTTGTGTTTATACGTCGGTGCGATCACGGTCCCTTTGTGTCCAGGTCCGGGGAAGAGGAGCAGAATCATGTTTCGTAAATTCTACACATCGCCACAAGGTTCGTTCTTTTTTTTCAACGCACTTGTGATTCTTTGCCTTCTCTTGCTGGCTCAAGCGCTCGAAGCACAAAACCTCCCCGGTCCTCCGCCACCCAACCCGCCAACGACAGGCATCGATAACCCCGCCGGCGGCCAGAATCCCAACGGCGCGACCACCTCGTGCCGCAAGATCTGGATCGGCAAAAAACCTGAATACGGTCCCGGAGGTGCCGGTAGTGACGGTGGGGGCAATGGACCATCCTTCGTATCGAGTGAAAAGGTCCTTTATACACAGTATCAATCCTCTCCACTTCTCGATCCAGGACTCACAGCGATAAACATCGGTCCGAATTCACCCGGTGATCCCCCTGCCGAGATCGCTCTGGCCGACGAGGGCGCCATCGAGATCACCTCACTCCTCTCGCCGGTGAAAGGTGCCACACGCGACCGCCACAACGTGGACCTCTTCTCGGGTCAGCTCGAGTTCACGATCCCCACAGGCATCGCCCTGGCCGGTCGCTCAGGTCACGACCTGCCGATCGACCTCGTCTTCCGCTCGCAATCCTACC